>Ga0209624_10000095_pt1 | contig 84330 bp, 59 predicted proteins | sample JacPinW_OM2H0_O1_FD_188565 | JGI IMG/M metagenome (GOLD analysis project Ga0209624, IMG submission 188565) | Forest soil microbial communities from Algoma, Ontario, Canada - Jack Pine, Ontario site 1_JW_OM2H0_O1 (SPAdes) (version 2) | ecosystem: Environmental > Terrestrial > Soil > Boreal... | reverse complement strand
TACGTGACAAGGAATGAGATGTCCAGAGCTTGGGAATCAATCCCTGCCAGGTCGTCGGTCATATCTCGCGTCGACACTCCCATCGATGGACTGGCAAGAACGACATAGCCATGGCTGGCAAGGTACTCGCACAGATCGGCATTTTCCCATGCAATGGATGAATCGCTGGGAGCGTAAATGAGAACTGGGTAGTGTCCCTCCGCCATTTTTGCATCGCGCACTGCCCACAGCGGGACATCGAAGGAACTCTTTTATCGTGTACGCCATTTGTTGTGCTCTTGATCAGGCGCGCCGAAAGAAATCTCGGTATCTGCCAACGCCACATAGTCGCCAACCTTCATTGACTTGATCCCACTTGGCAGTGCTGGATACCAGATGAGCGTCTGCAGAGGGCGGCCTTTGTCGCTTTCAGCTGGTTTGGAATGGCCCCCAGCCAAGACAGGAGACTTTCGCGAGGGATCGTACTGATTCACCACCCTCAAGCCTACCGGATACGGCCCAGGCTTCTGAAGAAATTGAAAAGGAGGAAGCGCGGTTTCGATTGGGATCGGCTGAGGAGTTTGCGCCGAAGCAGTAAGAGAAATTGTGGATAACAACAACGCCCTAGCGACGCGCAGGCATTCCATTGGATTCAACCTCGGATTGAAAGGCTTTGCAAGAATAACAATTCGAATTGTGGTCTAAGGGCTGAATGTGCCATGCTACATCTCTCTAAGTCTTGGGGAGGAACAGGAAAGCCCTCCGGTCGAACTGACAGATCAACACCACGATGCCGCTTTTCAGCATTATCATCGCTGTCTATAACGATTGGACGGCGCTGAAGGCATGCCTCTATTCCCTTCATCAGGAGAGGGACGACGCAGATTTTGAAGTCATCGTAGTGGACGACGGCAGCGACGAAACTCCGCCAGAGGAAATTCGTCAATGGTTAAGGTGCCTCCCATTGTCGATAGAGAGACAGAATCACCAGGGCATCTCCTCCGCCAGGAATCGCGGCATTCAGACCTCCAGGGGCTCGGTGCTGTTGTTCGTCGACGCTGATAGTCGATTGCAAATAAACTGTCTCGCTGCCCTCAAATCGGCAGTCGCGATGTCGCCAGAGCAAAACTATTTTCAACTCCGCCTGATCGGCGATCCGGCAAGATTTGTTGGCAGAACGGAGCATCTAAGGCTGACCACCCTTCAAAATCAGCTACTTCAACCAAATGGCTTCATTCGATACCTAAATACTACGGGTTTTGCCATTCGCCGTTCCAGCGTACCGATCGACGGACATTTATTTGATCCCGCCGCGATCCGCGCTGAAGACACACTTTTGTTAGCGAATCTAATGCAGCATGGAGAGCTTCCCTTCTTTGTCCCAGATGCAGTCATCCAGCACGAAGTTCCTTCGTCCTTACTGAAATGTCTGCGTAAAGATATCCGCTCTGCTTTTCTCGAAGGCGCGACGTATGCCGTGATCGCTTCAAGAGGTATCAAGATTCGAATGAATCAACGAGAGCGTTGGCACATGCTATCGTCAACATGGAGGACTTCGAAGACGTCTTCCATAGGAAGGCTGACGTGTTTCGGTCTGATTCTCAGGCAATCGCTAAGCCGGACGACTTCTCTTATTTACCGATTGCTCTGTAGCCGGCCGATCTCGCAAAGAGCGAATCCAGCGTCGTTAAATGGCACCCAATGAAAGACTGTCGCCAGTTTTACATCAACGGCGCGTGGGTCAATCCCACCCTTGCGCACGATTATGAAGTTATCAACCCCGCCACCGAAGCTCCTATAGCAACCATCTCGCTAGGAAGCGCGGACGATGTCGATCAAGCCGTGACTGCGGCGAAGGACGCCTTTGCCTCCTACTCCGAGACGCCTGTTGACGCTCGCCTGGCATTAATTCGGCGAATCATCGAGGTGTATCAGGCAAAAGCCGAAGAGATGGCTGAGACTATTTCACGAGAAATGGGCGCTCCACTATCGCTATCGCGAGCGGCGCAAGTTCCAGCTGGGCTGCGTCACCTGAAAGAAATCGTCAAGGTGCTGGAGCATTTTGAGTTCGAAGAGCTTAAGGGCACGACCCTCATGTGCAAAGAGCCCATAGGGGTCTGCAGTCTCATCACTCCCTGGAACTGGCCCATGAATCAGATCGCGTGCAAAGTTGCACCAGCGCTCGCGGCGGGATGCACCATGGTGCTCAAGCCCAGCGAAATCGCGCCTCTTTCCGCTTATCTCTTCGCGCAAATATTGCACGAAGCCGGCGTACCTCCGGGCGTTTTCAATCTGGTCAACGGCGACGGGCCCTCCGTAGGTTCCGCAATCGCCTCCCACCCGGACGTGGCCATGGTTTCCTTTACCGGCTCGACACGCGCGGGAATCGCAGTAGCGTCAGCTGCCGCTCCCACGGTCAAACGCGTCACTCAGGAGTTGGGTGGCAAGTCGGCCAACATCATCCTAGACGACGCCGATCTCGAAAGTACCGTCAAGGAAGGCGCGCAATCTTGTTTCCGCAACACCGGACAGTCTTGTGACGCGCCCTCCCGCATGTTAATTCCAAAGACGAAAATGGACGCTGCGGCAGCGGTAGCGCGACAGACTGCCGAAGGGACCAGAGTCGGCGATCCGTTCGTCGAAACCACGCACATCGGACCATTAGCCAGCAAGGCTCAGTTCGACAAGGTGCAGCGCACGATCAATGCGGGCATCGAAGAGGGAGCAACCTTGCTGACCGGAGGAGCGGGACGTCCGCATGGCTTAGCTAAGGGCTACTTCGTGAAACCAACCATATTCACCGACGTGCGCAATGATATGACCGTCGCGCGCGAGGAAATCTTTGGCCCCGTCCTTTGCATCATTCCCTACGAGGACGAAGCCGACGCCGTCCGAATTGCCAATGACACACTCTACGGTCTCTCCGGCTATGTGACCTCGCGAGACCTCGAACGCGCACGCCGCGTTGCCAAGCAAATCCGATCGGGCAACGTTCACATCAATGGGGCGCGGCTGGATTTTGCCGGCTGTTTCGGTGGCTACAAACAGTCGGGCAACGGCCGCGAATGGGGCGAAGCAGGCCTCGAAGAATTCCTCGAATTGAAAGCCATTTTCGGCTATACTCCGCCGGACCGATAGAGTCCCGAAAATCTTCGTTCCACCCTCGGGCCACGCGCACCGGCGTAATTTGACGTCATAAATTGAAGTGTCGTAACGTTCTTATACACAGCGGTTCCCGGGCCTAGAACATCTCTGGTAGCCTCGGCGAAGCGCAAGCATTCCTTCCCTTGTTGTCAACATCACAGTTCTGCGCCAATATGCATTTTTGCGCTGCTGAGAATGAGAGGCGTCGATTGACGGTCGGAAAAAACTGGTCGAAGACCTGGACGTTTTTCGAAGGAGAATGGCACGAGGGCAACATAGGTATCATGGGCCCTCGCACCCATGCCGCGTGGCTTTGCTCGATTGTGTTCGACGGCGCGCGGGCGTTCGAAGGCGTCACTCCAGACATCGAACTCCACTGCGCGCGGGTCAATGACTCGGCCAAGAAACTCTACCTGAAGCCCACCGTTTCAACTGACACCTGGGTTCAACTGGCACGCGAAGGAATCAAGCGCTTCGACAAAGATGCTGCTCTCTATATCCGTCCGATGTATTGGGCGGAAAAAGAAGGCCCGTGGGTCCAGGCTCATGACCCCGAATCCACGCAATCCTGCCTTTGCATTTACGAAGCTCCGATGCGCGTGCCCAAAGGTTTCTCCATCACCCTGTCGCCTTTTCGACGACCTACCATCGAGAGCATGCCCGTCGACGCAAAAGCCGGTTGTCTTTACCCCAACAACTCCCGGTCCCTGTTCGAAGCGCAGGCGCGAGGCTTCGACAATGCGATCGTTTGCGACATGCTGGGCAACGTGGCCGAGTTGGCCACATCCAACATCTTTATGGGGAAGGATGGCGCGGTCTTAACGCCGGTGGCGAATGGAACCTTCCTCGCCGGGATCACGCGCCAGCGGGTCATCGGGCTCCTGCGCCAAAGCGGCGTGACCGTGGTCGAGAAAACTCTCACCTACTCCGACTTCGAGACTGCCGACGAGATCTTCGCAACCGGGAACTATTCCAAAGTCGTTCCGGCGACTCGGATCGGCAATCGCACACTTCCGTTCGGTCCTCTTTATACCAAGGCTCGAGAACTATACTGGGCATTCGCACACTCATGACCGCTCAATCCAGAAGGCTGCACAAAGGAGTGGACTGCAATACCGCCCTCGCGCCTCGAGGTGCAGCGTGAAACCGACATCCGCATCGACGATGGTTGAGGTGCTGACTCCCATCTGGCAGCGTGTCTTACAGATCGCCTCTGTCGGTATGGACGACAACTTCTTCGATCTGGGTGGCGACTCCGCTCTGGCTCTTGAGCTCTTTAACGAAATCGCTCTGGCTTGCGGACGCGAATTCCCGCCCGTGATGATCTACCATGCGCCCACAATCGCCGCTCTCGCCGCTTTGCTGGAGCAACCTATCGCCCCGCCCGTGCCTAGCCTGGTTCAGTTGAAGCCGGGCTCGAAAGAGCCTCCGGTTTTCATCGCTCACGGTCTGGGTGGGAGCGTCATCGATTTTTATCAGGTCGTGAAGCACATCGATACCGAACTCCCCATTCACGGAATGCAAGCGAAGGGCATTGACGGAATCGAGGAGCCGCTCGACCGCATTGAAGATATGGCCGCCTACTCTCTCGATGCCGTAAGGCAATTACAGCCTCACGGACCCTATCTCCTTATCGGCTTCTCTCTAGGTGGTCTGGTCGCGCTGGAAATGGCACAACAATTAACTGCCCAAGGTGAAAAGATCGGACTGCTGGCTATGCTCGATTCCTACCCGCACGCCAGTCAACTCTCGCGAGGACAGCGCGCGCGCCTGTCGATGCGGCAAACGTGGCGCAGGGCCGCTCGACGGCTACAATGGCTTGGGGTGAGTCCGCCTTTTGAAACCACAGTCGAAGTATCGCCATCCCCTGCCCTGCAACATTTCCGGGACACTTCCTATCGCGCCCTCGAACGTTATGAGCCCCGGTTTTATCCCGGAAAAATAAACTTTGTCCGCGCCGCAATCCCTACCGACTTCCCTGCAGACCCGGCCGTGTTCTGGTCAAATCTGGCGCACGAGTTCGAGCTCGCCACCGTGCCTGGCGATCATATCGGAATTATGACGACCCATTTCGAGAGCCTCGCGACCGCGATTTCTCGCTTTCTGAGAGAGGCGACTTCCAAGTAGCGGCTCGGGCCAGCAGTTTTCTCTAAATACACGAGCAACTATCTGAAGTATGCAAAACTCTGCATTCCAGCCCCAGGTGCTGGTTTCGGGTTTATCGCCCTAATTGCCCTAATTAGCCCCAATTTGCCCCAATTTGTCTTGACAATCCTCCGCTCGCATAAGAAGCTTTTACCACTTCGGTCAGGACTCTCCGGACGAGCCGGCCTTTTACGAGCCCCCCAAATACACTCGAAAGGTTAAGTTGCAACCATGAAACCTGAGTCGATATTCCCCGGTCAAAAATTTGCGTTTGCCTGCGTATTCGGGCTTAGCCTTGCCGTGTTTGCACATGCCCAGTCCTTCAGCGTTGTTCACAACTTCACCGGTGGAGAAGATGGTGGAGTTCCTTGGAACGGCCTGACCGCCGGCAATGGAGGAAGCCTTGGCATCACCGCGTCGCCCCACGGAAGTGGAAGTGCAAGCTTCTACGGAACTGCCAGCACCGGCGGCTCCTCCGGCTACGGCGTGGTTTTCTCGATGGGGGCCAATGGCGTGGAGACCGTCTTGCATAACTTCGCTGGCGGCACTGACGGAGCAAATCCGTACAGCGGTCTAATTATTGACAAGTCCGGCAACCTCTACGGCACCACGACCGCGGGCGGCGCTTCTGGCCTGGGAACGGTTTTCGAGGTGGCCGGCGACAAGGAGACCGTGCTTTATAGCTTCGCAGGAGACAAAGACGGAGCCGATCCCATAGCCAGCTTAGTATTTGACGCAAATGGCAATCTCTACGGCACGACCAGCCAAGGCGGCGCGAACGGCAATGGCACGGTTTTCGAACTGGCCGCCCCGAAGGCAAAGGGAGATAACTGGACCGAAACCGTCCTCTATAGTTTCGGAACTGGCACCGACGGCTCAGATCCCGTCGGCGGTGTCAGCTTCGATTCGGCTGGCAACCTCTACGGAACTACCGCTGGAGGGGGCGCATATGGCTATGGCATTGTGTTTCAACTGGTGGCAGCAAGCGCCTGGTCTGAAAACATTCTTCACAATTTTCAGGATGGAAACGACGGGGGTGTTCCCTACGCTGGCCTAGTCTCCGACAAGGCAGGAAACTTTTACGGCGCAGCCACCGAGGGCGGATCGAATGGAGGCGGCACGGTTTTTGAACTCATCGCGTCAAAGGGCAGCTGGACTTTCAACGAAATCTACAGCGTGCCTGGATGGGGCATTTCAGGAACCTTCCGCAACCTCGTCATTGACGGTTCCGGCAACCTCTACGCCACCACTCACTGCGACGGCAGCTACAACGCGGGAACGGTTTACGAATTGACGCCGTCGGGCGGCAACTGGAACTACAAGCAGCTCTACACCTTCACGGGCGGCTCTGACGGTCTTTACTCGGTCAGCAACCTGGTATTGAGTAATGGGAAGCTCTACGGCACCACTCTCTACGGCGGCGCCACCAACAACGGAGTTGTCTACGAGGTGACGCCCTAGCCAACTTCGCCGGCACATCGCCCGGAAAGGACTGGCCTACAGCGACCGCAGGAAGTTAAGAACGTCCTGAATCTGCGCGGGCGTGAGCATCTTAAAGTTTCGAATCACACCATCGGCCTCCGAGCTACAGCCAAGCTTCGGAGGCCGATTCTCATTGTGGCCTTGGCAGTTGTCACCCTTCGAAAACCCAGAAGAGTGCTCTTCGATAGCTTGCAGCAAATCAGACGTGCGTCCGTCGTGCAGAAAAAACAACCGCTTCCCGATGCCCCACAATGGAGCGGTACGGAATTCATCCGGTCCAGCCGCCACCTGATGAATACCATCCGCTAGCCCTGGTCCCATATGGTGCAAAGCGAAATCCGAGTACGGCCGATAACTAATCTCGCTGAGCGCCGCAAAGTTCGACGCCGAAGTTTTCAGCACTGGAGAGTGACAAAGAGCGCAGCCAACCTGCTCGAATAACGCTGCGCCGTTCTCCATCGATGGCGTTGCAGGCGCGGCCTTCGGTGGCGCTAAGAACCGTATAAAGGCGGCAAAATTGACGATGTCCGATGACATCTCGGAGATCGTACCTTCGGGCGTTCCGAAATGCGCGCTCTGAGGGTTGGGATTGAGTAAGTTGCTGGAATCTTCCGGCGTTGCGTTGAACACGCAGCCTGGCACGGCATCGTGCTCATTCGGAAAAAGATCGTTCGTTACTCCTTCTTCAACATTGGCGGCTTCGGCGGCAGACATTAGCAGCGATTTATTTTGCGCCTTCCAACCGAAGCGCATGATCGAGCCATCGTTTGCGCTGAGATTAAACCTGCCGCCGATTCCGAGCTTCGACCGTGCTGCTTCCGTAGACACCAGGTTAGCCCGCAACGTAGCATCGGACGTGTTCTCGACCAGCCCCAAGCCGAACAGCGGCGTTGGGACGCGAAAAACCACGTTATTTTCTGCCAGTTGCTGAGCAAAATCCGGCTGTGCCAGAGTACAGCCCTTAGCGTCCGTGCGGCCGGCAATCGTATAGATAGCATGAACCTCGCCGTCCGCCGATCCATCCGGTTTCCGCACGAACCGGGCAACCAGCACCGGACTTTGCACGGTGATAAATGACGGAACTGAATTGGTAGCTCCATCGAGTTTGGCCAGGGCCACCTGCGGATTCGGATGCGGCTCATCAGGAGAAGTCAGCCCAGGACTGCTCCCCCCAGCCGTCGGCTGCGCATGGCACATCGTGCAGGCATTGCCATTGAAGGTCGGCCCCAGACCTTTTCCTTTTTCAATTGTTCCTGAAACCGAGACGGACTTGGCGAAACGCAGAAACGCGTGGCTGAACAACGACAGTTCGCTGGGGGTCAAGGTGAGATACGGGCCACCCGCTGCAGGAGCCCCCGTACGCGTGCCTGGATCTTTTTGGCCGTTCGCGGCCCCGACACCGATCAAGAGGCACAGCAGCAATGCTAGTTTGGTCGTACTGGATCTCATGATTTCAAGTCTGTTGTTTGCCTGGCGAAAATCTCTCACAGCTGAGCGGACGGCACAACAAGAGCTACTATCCATCCTCGATCTAGCTCGCTGCGGGCGAGCATCTGATATGTCGACCATTGGGTATACTCATTGCTTCACCACTATCGACCGCTCAATGAAACTATGGAAGATTGGCGATGAACGGCGCTGAAAGCCTTGTACGCACGCTGCTCGCCGCAGGCGTAGACACCTGCTTTTCCAACCCGGGAACTTCGGAAATACATATCGTAGCTGCACTCGACCGGATTCCCGAAATGCGTTGCATTCTCGGCCTCTTCGAAGGCGTTGTCACCGGCGCAGCCGACGGCTACGCGCGTATGGCGGAGAAACCGGCATGCACTCTGCTCCATCTAGGCCCTGGCCTCAGCAACGGCCTCGCCAACCTGCACAATGCCAGCCGCGCGCACGTGCCAATCGTCAATCTGGTCGGGCAGCATGCAACCGACCACCTGCACTATGACACACCACTCACTTCCGACATAGAGGGCATCGCGCGACCCTACTCGAAATGGTTGCGAACATCTCGCGCTTCGTCTGAGGTAGGTCGTGATGCGGCGGAAGCCGTAATCGCTGCGCGTACCGCGCCCGGCCAGATTGCAACGCTGATCGTTCCCGCAGATGTCGCGTGGAGCGATGGCGGTAACATCGCCGCCATCCCCGCGTCCCCCAAGCCTCCCCTTCCCGATGCACAGAACATCGAACGTGCCGCCGCACTGCTCCGCGCTGGAGTGCAAACTGCAATGCTGATTGCAGGCAATGGACTCTATGGCGAGGGCCTCGTCACCGCAGGGCGCATCGCCGCTGCGACAGGCGCCAAATTGCTGGCTCCCTATCCGATCACTCGTCTCCAGCGTGGCGCGGGCCTTCCGAGCGTGGAGCGTGCGCAGTACGTCCTCGAACCGGCAATCGAGCAATTCAAGGAATTTCGACAGCTGATTCTAGTCGGCGCAAAAGCTCCCGTCGCCTATTTTGCCTATCCGGGAAAGAGCAGCGTGATGACGTCGCCAGACTGTCAAATCCACACCCTGGCAAGCCCCGGCGAGGATTACGTTGGCGCTCTCGAGGCCGTGGCGACGGCACTCTCACTACGCGGCGAAGACATAAGGGCAGAGAAAGCCGAGCGCCCGCCAATGCCAACCGGCGAAATTACTCTAGCAGGACTCGCCGTCGTCGTCGGTGCCCTGCTGCCCGAAAACGTAATCGTGGTCGACGAGTCCATGACCTCCGGCCGCGGCCTGATGGCCGCTACCAAAGGAGCCCCGCCGCACGATTGGCTCACCAACACCGGGGGCTCGATCGGAATCGCACTGCCGCTTGCAGTAGGCGCGGCTGTGGCCTGCCCTGATCGCCGTGTCTTATGCCTGACTGCCGATGGCAGCGGCATGTACACAGCGCAAGCCCTGTGGACAATGGCGCGTGAGGGTCTCAACGTGACGACCATTGTCTTTGCCAACCGTAGCTACGCCGTGCTCAAACGAGAGTTTTCCTATTTAGGTGTGGGCAATCCAGGCGCGCGCGCGAATGCCCTCTTCGAGATCGGACATCCCGATCTCGACTGGACCCTACTGGCACAAGCAATGGGAGTGCCCGCCACCCGAGTGACGACGCTCGATGCGTTCGGGAGAGCGCTGCGGGAAGGATTAGAAGCGGAAGGACCGACGCTGATTGAGGTGCCCTTGTAGAGCGAGCGCCCCGCAGAGCCTGACGGCTCGGTGTCGCTAGCGCGTGTGTGCGAGCGGGGCCAGCTTGGTGAGCTCGTCCTTAATAACTTTTCCGGTCGGAGTCAGTGGCATTGAGGGTACGAGCAGAATTCGCGTCGGCCGCTTGTAGGGCGCGAGATGTTGCGCAGCATATTGCGCCAAGTCCGTCTCCGAAGTTGGCGAAGACGGTGCGAGTTGCACGTAAGCAATAATTTCCTCGCCGCCATGCGCTCCCACAACGGTTCGCCCAATCACTGCGGAACGCACGACCGCAGGGTGCGAGTTTAAAACCGCCTCTACTTCAGCAGGATAGACATTCTCTCCGAAGCGGATTATTAGTTCCTTAGTGCGGCCCACAATAAACAGATACCCGTTTCCCAGTCGAGCAAGGTCACGGGTGTTAAACCATCCCTCGGAGGTGATGGCCGCAGCGGTTTCCTCGGGCGCGCGATAGTAGCCTTTCATCACGTTCGGACCACGCACCCATAATTCGCCGATTTCTCCGTCGGGTACAGGTTTCTGATCGGCTCCGATCAGCTGAACTTCGATCCCCGGAAGGATCCTACCTACAGACGTGTCGGTTCGGCGCTCTCCGACTACGGCCTGAGAAATATTGGGAGAGCACTCCGTGACGCCATAGCCGTTGTAGAGCGTCATGCCAAACAGGCTCTCCACTTGGGCTTTGAGCGTGGGCTGCAGCGGCGCGCCGGAAGAGGAAATGATACGCAGGTCAGGAAACTTGAACGATTTTAGGGCTCTTAATTTCGCGTAGTCGACAAACAGCGAAAACATTGAGGGCGCGCCCAGGACTACCGTCAGATGCTCTTTCTCCAGTGCGCCAATGGCTGTAACCGGATCGAAACGGGCCGCCAGATACAGCGTCGCACCGCTTAGCAAAGAACCTAGAAGGACCACCGAGAGACCAACCGCATGCGACATCGGCAGGGCGCCATAGAGACGGTCGGACGGAGTCAGGGATCGAATTTTCGCCGACGCCGCTGCCACGAACAGCAAGTTGCGATGCGTCAGCATGACACCTTTGGGCAGGCCGGTTGTTCCCGACGTATAAATCAATGCGGCCACGCGCTGCGCAGGCTCGGCGTCGACTGGCTCAGGCTCAACATTTTCATAAAGTGGCCCAACCGCGATCGGACCGACCGGTGTCGCTTCCTGAATGTCCGCGCCGTGCCGCTTGGCGTGTTCCCGCGCTTGCACAGCCACCGGGGTTGTATAGAGCACGCGGCGAGGTCCGCAGTGGTCCCGAATCTCATCGACCTCACGCGCCGACATGCGCGAACTTACCAACACTGGCCACGCATCGAGACGCGCCAACGCAAGCAGAATCGCAACCAGCGCCCGGCCGTTCTCGCACACGATCATAACCCGATCGCCAGAGCGCACTCCCAATTCAAGAAGCCACTGCTGGGTGTCGTAAACCACCGACGCGAGCTGCCGATAAGTCCATTTGCCAGACGCTTCGACCAGAGCCGGACGATCGGGCGAGTCCTTCGACCAGCGAGTGATCACATCGCAAACGCGCTCAGGCAGATTCGTCATGAGTTCGCCGAGATGATCGTTACGATTGATTTCTTGCACAACGGAATCCTAGTGCGCCTGTACTTCCACTTGCAAGACGAACCGGGGACAATTTTTCTCGATCGATTGCGTCAAGGATGACAACGGCTTAAGCCATGGGAAGCGGCAATTGACGGCACAAGAAGCCATCCCTATGCCTCACGACTCTGTTGCGTTACTTGGATCTGCCAACAAATCGCGCCGTATGATCGCCCGTTCGGTTTCACTCGGCGTTTCGCTTGTCATCTGGACCCACATGGTTCTGCGTCTTCGCTAACAACCTCCACCCTTGGGAATCGCCGCTCAAGATAGGCTCAGAATCGGCCCCTTGGAGATAGTCCGCCTGTTCGACTGCTTTCTACTCCGAACACGGAAGGGTCCTGTCCAGGAAAAATGGAATCCAGTGCGCCACTGGGTTTCGCCGTTTATTCGATGTAGCATTGCGCCAATGAAGACGGTAACCTCGTCCAGTTCTCGCAGACGCGCTAGAGGTTTGGCGATGACAACCAGAGGTCGGTCTTTTCTGGAACTGACTCCGAGGAGAACTTAATTGCGCAGCGCGCAGCGTGTCACGCCAACCCGCATCGCTGCTCGGGCAAAGGCAGGTTGCTTGGGTCTAAACCCCTGATTAAGGATGTCCTGAGAAGTTACCGGCAAGTTTAATAATCGTATATACTTCCTGAACTAAGAAGTGCCCGCTCGTGCCTCCCCTGCATTCGGCGGGGTTTTTCGTTTCGTATCTCCGAGTGGCTCCTAAGTCGCGACAATGGATGATTCTCGATCACGGCAAGACGAAACACCTCTTACCAGGAAGCCCGCGGCTCCCGGTATCAGGACTCCGTTTGCTGGTGAGAGTTCCTCGAGCAATGTTCCCGTTCCTTCTGAGGACGGAGCCACACTAGCCGACCCTTCGCTCAGAGGGAGCGATCCTGAAGCGACCATCGTAGACGCCGATGCCACGATTGCGCCCGGAACTTCATTTCGCCGGACTCCGGCACCGTCCACAAGCCGGATTTTTGGTTCGCCTGCCAGCGCAGCCGTGTTTGAAATCGGCGACGTGCTGGGTGGGAGATATGAAATCCTGCAACTGCTCGGCGAGGGCGGTATGGGCGCCGTGTACAAGGCTACCGACCGAGAACTTGACCGGTTCGTCGCATTGAAAGTCATCCGTCCCGAACTGGCTTCGAACCCCTCGATCCTAGCCCGTTTCAAGCAAGAGTTGCTGCTCGCTCACCAAGTCACGCACCGCAACGTGATCCGCATTTACGATCTCGGTGAAGCCGAGGGCGTGAAGTTCATCACCATGGAGTTCATCGAGGGCAAAGACCTACGCGCCCTCATTCGCGGGAAAAAGAAATTTACTCCAGAGGAAGCGGTCGATGTCATTCAGCAGGTGTGCCAGGCTCTGGATGCGGCGCACTCCGTCGGGGTGATTCATCGGGACCTCAAACCGCAAAACATCATGCAGGACGGCACGGGCCGAATCCTGGTGATGGATTTCGGCTTGGCCCGCACCTTGGAAGGCGACGGGATGACGCAAACCGGTGCCATCGTCGGCACCATGGAGTACATGTCGCCGGAGCAAGCTCTAGCCAAGGATCTCGATCAGCGTTCAGATATTTTCGCTCTCGGACTGATCTTGTATGAAATGCTGACGGGCAAAGGGCCCTTTGCCGCCGAGAGTGCTCTCGCCAGCCTCATCAAACGGACTCAGGAACGCGCGATTCCCGTGTCGGATGTTGACGCTCAAATTCCCGGGGCCTTGAGCGGGATCGTGAGCAAGTGCCTGGAACGCGGCTTGGACGAGAGATATCAGAATGTCCGGGACATTCTGGCGGATCTGAACACGTGGAAAGACAAGAGAGCAGCCGGCACAATCAAGTTCGACGCGAGCGTCAAACCATGGGGACGGACTATTCCGTGGCCACTGATTACTGGGATTGTGACTGCTCTTGCCCTGGCGGTCAGCGGGTACATGCTTCGCGACCGCCTAGTCAGGTCATTACCCAGCGCAAGATCTGTTCCTGCGGCGCCGGCAATGTCACTGGCAATTTTGCCGTTCCGCAATGCATCTGGAGATCCGAATCTCGATTGGCTCGGGCCGAGCGTGGCCGACATGCTAAGCACCGACATTGGTCAGTCAGCACGATTGCGAACCGTCAGTCCGAACAATCTGCACCAGATATTCACGGACTTGCGGATTTCGTCCACAACTGTGCTCGACCCAACAACGATCCGCCGTGTGGCTGATTTCAGCAACGCCGACCGCGTGGTTTGGGGGCAGTACGCCAAGTTCGGCGACCAGATCCGGATTGATGCCACGCTTCAGGACATCAAGAATGGCGGCCTGGTTCCGCTCAAAATCGACGTGCAAAGCGAAAAGGAGATTCCCGGCGCGATCGATCGCCTGGCGGAGTCCATCCGCCAGAAACTTGCGCTCCCGCAGGACGTCCTTAAGGAACTGAAGGCGAGTTCTTTTCAGCCCAGCTCAAAGTCGATTGTTGCGTTGCGCGACTACGACCAGGGCTTTGCGTTCGAGCGAGACGGCAAGAATCTGGAAGCGCAAAAGCAATTCGAGGCGGCGACCAAGGAAGATCCCACCTTTGCGCTGGCGTTTTCCAGGCTGGCACAGGCCTACGGCAGTTTGGGCTATGACTACGAAGCCGAACAGTCCGCCAAGAAAGCCGTGGACCTGAGCCAGAACCTGCCTGAAGCGGAGAAGTATTTGATTTCTGCCATCGAATTGCAGGTGGTCAATAACTATCCTGAAGCCATAAAGGCTTATGAGAATCTAGCGAAGGTTTCTCCTGGTAACTCTGACGTGCAATCGGCGCTCGCTAGTCTGTACCGGGATTCCGGTGATCTCGTCAAAGCCCGCGACTACTACCAGAAAATCCTGTCCTCCTACCCCAAGGACGTAGCCGCAACTCTGGACCTCGGGGCTGTCGAAATCAAGAGCGGCGATTCCCAGGGCAGTCTTGATCCGCTGAACCGTGCCTATAGTCTGGCCGTGCAAATGGACAACCAGGAACAAAAGGCCACCAGTCTGCACCTGATGGCACAAGCTTACAGGAATTTGAGCAAGCCTCAGGAGGTTCTGCGCAACGAGCAGGAGGCGATTACAATCTGGCGTCACCTGGGTCACAAGCGTGGTCTCGCCCTCAGCCTGAACACCATGGCCAGGGCCCAGGCTTCGCTCGGTCAAGGCAAAGATGCTCTGTCCAACTTCCAGGAGGCGCTCCAGATTCGGCGTGAAATCGGCGACAAGCGCGGCCTGGGTGACACCCTGATCGATATGGGCAATTTCTCCGATGATCGCGGCGACCACGATCAGGCGCTCAAGATGTACAAGGAAGCGCTGGAATTGGAGCGCGACATCGGCAACGAAAGTTTGCAGGCTACCTGTCTGAATAATATTGGAGCTGTGTACTCCGAAAAAAGTCAATACGACGACGCTCTTACCTACTTCCAGCAGGTGCTGCAGCTGCGCGAAAAATCGAAAGTGCCCGAGGGGATCGTCGAGGCAGTTCAGAACCTGGGTCAAGTTTTGTCGAGTATGGGACAGTACGATCAGGCTATTTCGCACTACATGCGGGCGCTGGATTTAAGGCGCAGCATGAACGACCCGCAGGGTGCGGCTCTCGTGTCCTACGCTTTGGGCGCTTTGTTCGATTATCAGGGAAGGTTCGGCGCGGCAGTCAACTCCAAGGGAGAAGCTCTCAAAACCCTGCGCGACCTTAAGGACAAGAGCTTTTGGATGCCTGAAATTCTCGGAAGCTACGGAGAATCGCTCGTCCTCGCCGGGCGCGGAGACGAAGCCAAGGGCTCTTTCGACGAAGCGCTCAGCCTGGCCCACGAACTGAAGAATGACGGATTGGTTGCGCAGACATTAGCATTCCAAGGTGACGCATTGTTTTATCAGGGAGATTTCAAAGCTGCTCATTCCCTCTACGAGCAGTCGTTGCAGGCTGCTGTGCGCAGCAAGGACGCGCAACGCATTTTGCTCGCCAAGATAGGCGTGGCCGAAGTCGAAGTCCGCGAAAAGAGCGGGCGTCAGGCCATTCCAGACCTTCGAAAGCTGATCCAGCAGGCGGATGATTTGAGCCTGAAATACTCTTCGGAGGAGTGCTCGATTTTTATGGCGGAAGCGATGATGCAAAACCATGACGATGCCCACGCTCGCCAGGAGCTGCAGCGCGCTTCATTGCTTGCGGACAAGTTTGGACAGCAGCCGCTGAGCGCACACGCGCATTACCTGTTAGCAACGATCGCACGAGATTCCGGCAACAATACGGAAGCCCAGGATGATTACCGCTCGGTTATCCGCACACTGGATGCAATGAGAAAAGATGCCGGCGCGGAGAAGTTACTGCAGCGCTCCGACCTGAAACTCATGTACGAGGATTCCACCCACTGGTCGCAAGCCGGGAAAAGCTAGCTAGATGCGGGAGGCTGGAGGGACGTTCAGCTCCGCCAACAAGATTCGGCCAGGCAGGACGACGAGCTTTCCACCAGCAAAAAAGGAGTGGCGGCATGCACCGGCACTCCTCTCTCAGCTGCCTCTGATCCTACCGTTCTCGCGTTCTGGCGCGTTCTCGCGAAAGCTGCGTTGCCAGCCAACCTTCGCCACAAGCTCCTGATGCCGTCCTGCAGCAGAAGCCCGTGGCCGCCCTTATGAGAACTCAGCGCAGTGTGCCTACGCCATCATCACCATCCTTCGGTTATGTCGTGCCCGACAGCGAGATGATTTGCGGACCGTTCTCTGCATTGTCCGATACTTTCAGCGTGCCGGTAAAAGTCCCGTTTGCGGTTGGAGCAAACTTAACAGTGATCGCGCACGTGCCACTGGGCTGCACGGTGTCGCCAGAGCAAGTGGTGCTTGCCGAGAACGGGGCGTTTACTCCGCTGATCGCCGGATTCGAGAAAATCAGCGGTGTGGTGCCAGTGTTCTTGACTGTGATCGACACGGTGCTGCTATTGTTCTTTGTCGTTGTTGGGAAGGTGAGCTTACCTTGGCTTAAGCCAGTCGCGCTAAAGCTTGCCACCGGGTTGATGACATAGGTTGTCAGTTGCACGTCTATCGCGCTCCCTCCCTGGGGCGTGACGGCGATATAGGCTGTCGCGATGAAGGGGCTTTGCGAGGTGACTGGGGGCGCAGGAACCAGCCAGGCGTCGACGAAAATCGGACAGCTCGCCCCCGGAGCCAATGTTCCCCCCTTTTGCGACCACCCATCGCAAAAGAAGCCGAGGTCGCCAAAGTAATTGCTGTTGGTACCGCCGATCGTTATGCTCGAAATCTTGATCGACGAAGACCCGGGGTTCGTCACAGTGACCTCGCAGTAGTTGGAGGCGGGTGTGCAAGGGCCAATTTGCCCCGGATACAACGGTGCCGTAGTTGTACCGAAGGTCACGCTCGTTGGCGTGACCTTCAGGACCGCATTCACCACCTGGCTCACCGACCCTGCGCTTGTTCCGTGGGTAGCGTCGCCGTTATAGTTTGCCGTAACCGTGTCAGTCCCCACGGGCAGGCTCGAGGCGATGCACGTCGCTATGCCAGCCGTCACCGCGGTCGTCCCGCATCCCGTATTCGAGGTCCAAGCCACTGTCCCGGTCGGAGTCCCCACTCCAGGCGATACCACCGCCACCGTCGCAGTGAAAGTAACGGATTGGCCATAGTTTGAAGGATTCGTGCTGGAAGTGACCTTCGTGGTTGTGCTCGCCAGACTCACCACTTGGCCACCACTCACCGCCCCTGAGCTTGCGGCGTGAGTGGCGTCGCCATTGTAGTTTGCCGTAACCGTGTCGGTACCCACCGGGAGGCTGGAAGTGATGCACGCTGCTATGCCAGCCGTCACTGCGGTCGTGCCGCATCCCGTGTTCGAACTCCATGCCACTGTCCCGGTCGGAGTTCCGACTCCGGGTGCTACCACCGCCACGGTCGCGGTGAAGGTAACGGATTGGCCAGCGACCGAAGGATTCAGACTGGAACCGACAGTCGTGGCCGTGCTCGCCGGGTTGACCACTTGGCTAACCAGCGTTCCTACGCTTGCGCTATTGCTGTTGTCGCCGGAGTAGCTCGCCGTAATTGTGTACGTGCCCACCCCGAGGCTGGAGGTGGTGCACGTCGCGATTCCAGCCGATACCGCAGTCACGGCGCATCCCGCGCTCCACGTCACTGTCCCGGTCGGACTCGCTCCCGTCACCGTGGCAGTGAAGGTAACGGATTGGCCATAGACGGACGGATTCGCGCTGGAAGTGACCGTCGTGTAGCTATTCCCTTGCACGTTGTAAGTCACCGTTGACGCAGCAGTGTTCGTTGCGGAGTCCTCCACGTCGATGGTGAGGGTGTGCGCGCCTGTCTCACTCGTGTCTAGATTGATCGTGCCAGAGCATGAGTTGAGCGCTGGGGGGTAAGAAGCAGTGCAGGAACTGTTTGTGGGCGTCCCTCCGCCTGCGGTCAAACCCGAGGTCGCGCTGCAGATACCGACCGTCAAATACGGTCCGGCTGCGGGGTAACCGTTGGGGTCCAGGATGCTATCAGGGTCAGTGCTCACGGCAGTGCAGGTGTAGTTCGCAGGAACAGTTGAGTTCAGCGGATATTCGGCGCCATTCACGGGCGCACTACCGTTGATAGAGGTGACGGTAGCGGTCGGTATCACACCCGGAGTGTCGTACGTTGCCACCCAGCACGAAGTCAAGAGTCCGCTGCCGCCCTTCACCGGGACGGAGCCAGTATCTCCTAAAGTGTAGGAGACGACCTGGTTGCTCTGGAAAAGCGGTAGCGCGCCAGGACCCGTAGCCGGATTGCAGGGGTTGTTCGGATCGGGGCCCGCGCCTTGGAGAAAGCCAACTGCTGGGTAGCCCGTGGTTGACGTCAGATTTGCGAAGTTGCCGAAACTGGACGGCGAGTTTACAGGCGAGCAGGTGGGAGCGATGAGAGGTGGGTTCTCCACGCAAGTGTAATTAAAATAGGAGGCGAGTGCCGCATAAAATTGATTTTGGGTCGTGTCGCACACCCCGTTCGGAGGGCATGAGACCGCGAACATCAGCGGCGCGTCGACACCCGTACCGCCGGCGTTCTGATACACGAAGCACTGAGCTGTCTGGGGCGGGACGGAATTCGGGCTAACGAAGGGTGAGGTGTTGGTGTTGGGGTTGAGTGCATCCACGATGGCATTACAGGCTGCTTGATTTGCTTCAGCATTCGTTCCTGAGCCAGCAATGATCGGGATCGGCGTGAGTACCATATTGTTGATAGTCAGGCTGGATCCGGGATTTTCCCCCACCGTGTTATTGAAGCCACCGCTTGTGCAACCGCTGCCATCGGAATTGCAGCCGCCGTTGAAAGTGTAGGTCGCCGGAGTTGTCGGCGTAACCGACGAAGTCTGGGACTGGGCTTGCGGCGAGAATGTCCAGCTCAGGACGTCCTGGTAATCGTCCAAACCGCCGGTTGCACCCGTGAACCCGACCCAGGCGTTACTACCACCGCCGATCAGGGTTTCGAGGCTGAGTGGTGCGGTGGTGCCGTTAAGGATGAGTTGGACGCCGCCGGAAAACAAGTCATAGCCATCCAGGATCACATCCAGGCACGGCTCGGCCGTGGAATTCGCGAAGCAATTCGGCGAAGTCGATAACGTAGGTTGCAGCGTGTATGAAATCGTTACCGTATGGATGTTTCCATCCGCCATGACGATATTGTTCGGCAGACTGTTGTTATACGCAATATTGCACGCCTGGTCTATGCAGTTCGGGCCAGTTCCATAGCTAACAATCGATACGCTGTTGTTATTCGGAACGGGATAGCCGTCATTGTGGGTTTTGAAATCTACCGCCAGACTGTTCGGGATACCGCCAGTCGGAGTTGTGCAGCTACCGTCGGCGAATCCCATCCCGCAGCCGTCGGGACCCAACGCCAGCGTCCCCGCCGTCGAATTTTGAATCAAGAACGCAATGCCGTCGGCGGGGCTATACAATTCGTAGGGATTGGTCACCTGAAACGTGAACGTGGTGGAAAAACCACTGGTAATCGACTGCTGAGCGTACCAGGCAGAACCCGCGTTATTGGTCGAATCTGGAGTGAGCTGCAATACGTTTAGTGGCGTCGCCGTACCTGTATCGCTCGAACCGGAATAACCAGAGAACGCAATCTCGAACTGGTTACTGCTGAGCCCGGCGGCGAGAACGGGGAAGGCGAGACCGTTGAAGAAAGTCGAGTTGACGAAGCCGGAAAGAATAATCGGCTCACCAGCGGCGAAGGAGTTGGATGCTGTAAAGGTAACGATGCCTCCGGTGGCTGACCATGCCGTGATCGTCGAGGCGCCGCCAGTTGCGGCCGGAAAAGAGGCACTCCCGTTCGGCGTCACACAAGCTTGGTTCGATGTGAAATCTGGCGAATAGTTGGGAGACGTGGGACAGTTCTGTGCCCGGGCGGCTGCGCTGCCCGCAACCAGCACCAAAGCCGCGATCACGGCTACTATGATCGATCTCGTGATTCGTGATTTCATAAGTTTTCCTTCTTAACACTTCTTTCAATTTTCGAGCGCGTCCCGGCTCTGCCAACCATCCCCTTGACCTTAGCTGCGAACATCGTCATGTGAACCTGAAGCGAACAAAAGCGCACGAGTACGGCAGTTCGCACGTCGTACGGACTCTCGCCACATTCCAGTCGTGGACGAGAAAATCAGCTGAATCTAATACTCGGGATCGTTCTGGTTCGGTTCTAGGCATCCGAGCGGGGGAAAACGAGGATGCCGGAAGTCTTGGAATGGGAAACTGACAAGCCTACTCAGTCCATGCTCCCAATCCTGCACTTCCTTCAAAAACAACGCTCAAAAGAACCAACGGAAGTTTGCAATTAACCGGCACGTCTGTCAACAGAATTCACGTGGTGAAGCTTGGATCAGCATGACAATCTGAACCGATGAACGGGCGTGCACTTCTTGCGCAATCGCTTGCACAGAGCAAATCGCGCGACTATCAGATTTCTTACATAACCACTGGGAGGCTTTTCAGCCCCCTGAATCCGAACGTGGAAGCCCACTCAGGACGGGGGCCAGTGAGCTTCATGTTCGGAAAGCGCCGCAAGAGATTGATGATTGCAATCTGCCCCTCTAGCCTCGCGAGCTGGGCTCCAATGCAAAAATGCGGACCCGCACTAAACGCCAAATGCTCGTTGTTCAGCCGTTTCAGATTTAACTGATTCGGTTCCTTAAATTTCTTAGGGTCCCGGTTCGCCGCACCCAGCATGCATAAGATCGTCCACTTTTTCGGTATACGCTGTCCGCAGACCTCTATATCTTCCTTGAGCACCCGAGCCGTAAATTGCACCGGACTCTCATAACGCAGAATCTCCTCCACCGCCGTTCGGATCATCTCCGGATTCTCCCGCAACTCCGCCGCCTCTTGCGGGTATTGCAGCAGCGTATACATCCCGTTGCCGATCAAATTTCGCGTTGTCTCGTGCCCTGCAAAGAGCAGCGCGATACACTGCGCGTATAGCTCTTCTTCAGTCAGCACTTCCCCTTCTTCTTCGATGTCGATGAGAAGGCTGATTAGGTCGCTCCCTTTATTGCGTCTCCGTTCCGCCACCGTCTTTCGGAAAAAATCGGTTAACTCAATCAGAGCATCTTGCGCCGCTCTTGCCTGTTCTACAGTGCGATCGGGACTGCCTCGAAACAAAGCGATGGCCCGGGACCAACCGACGAATGTGTCGCGCAATTCCTGCGGTATTCCCAGCATTTCCAAAATGATGCGCACCGGCATCGGATTTGCGAACTCGCGCATGAGGTCGATCTCGGAGCCGCGCTGGATCGGCTTTAGCATCTGATCGACGATGGCCTCGACTTGCGGACGCAAGCCTTCAACTGCCGCCGGTGAAAATCCCTTATTCAGAAGTTTGCGCAGCCGCGTGTGTTCTGGCGGGTCCATGAATATCAGCCACAAACCCAGCATGCGCGCCAGTTCGCTGAACTCGGCTTGACGGCTCAGTGGCAAAGCGAGCAATTGCTGCTGCGCGCGCTTTGCGGACAATCTGGGATCTTTAGCGACAGAGGAGCACTCGGCGTGGCTGAAAATCGACCACACCGCCCATTTGCTGCCCACGTCGACGTAATGCAGCGGCCCTTCCTCGTGTAAGCGGGCGTATGTGGGATACGGGTCCTGCAGAATTTCGTCGCTGAAAACAACTTTCTTGCCCAGAGGAATAATCTTCACCTACTCGTAAGATTAGGATTGCGAAACGCAGAAACCTGGTCGCTTATCGAGGTTGAGTTTAACACTCTTCCAAGTGTGCTCAGGGGTGCTAATGAAGTACGCTAATTACGAGACGATCGGTAGTCGGTGCCAAATCAATTCAAAGGTTTGGATTTTTCCCTTCACCGGCGTGGGTGGCGTAACCAATGTGATTTGATCACCCTGAAATTTGACACTCCGGACAAGATCCTGACCTACGAAGCTCTGAATCGATGAGATCTCGACGGAGTGGATCACCTCATTACCGCTGAGCCTATACCGTCCGGCATAGGCGAGAAATGTCTTAAACGCCTCAGCCTGTTCTTCCGGCTTCGCAAGAGTGGAGAGTGATTTTCGCTCGCCGTGGCTGATCATGGCGGTCACTCGGCCATCCGACGTGTAAGTGAGAAGACCTGTAGGATCGGGACCGTATGGAGTCTCGCTCCGCTCCCCGGTGGATGTTGTGGTCGAGGCGGACACCAGTTTCCACGTTCCGACAAGGTCGACGCCAGTGTGCCCACCTCCCATTCTCGTTCTCCCTATCGATTCTATGTCTTCGAATGTGCGTTGAGCTCGTCGAAAGGCTTCGCCCTACCCCGAGGAAAGACAAAAACGCACTTGACGCCCGCCCGCCCGTTCATTGAAGGTATTTTGACGGAAGCTCTACGCAAATACTATGACAAAGGAATTGGAAGGTAAGGTTGGGCTGGTAACGGGCGGGACGTCGGGTGTTGGCCGTGATACGGCCGTACTTTTCGCAGAGGCAGGAATCAAAGTGGTCGTTGCGGGCCGGCGCGAACCCGAAGGCCAGGAAACAATCGAACTGATCCGCGCCGTAGGCGGCGACGGCCTGTTCGTGAAAACAGACGTGTCGAAAGCTTCGGAAGTTGAAGCGCTCATCCAAAAGGCCGTGGAAAAATTCGGCCGCCTTGACCTCGCGTTCAACAACGCCGGAATCGAGGGCGTTTGGGTGCCCATCGTCAGACAATCCGAAGAAGATTGGGACCGAACCATCGCCACCAATCTCAAGGGAGTCTGGCTCTGCTTGAAGTACGAAATGCGTCAGATGCTCAAGCAGGGCGGCGGCGGAGCGATCGTTAACATGTCGTCAATTATGGGCTCGATCGGTTCCGCTGGAGCGTCCGCCTATAGCGCAAGCAAACATGGAGTCATCGGCCTGACGAAAAGCGCCGCGCTGGAAAATGCTAGAAGTGGGATTCGCGTCAACGCCGTATGTCCTGGAGTAATTGAAACCCCTATGGCCACGAGACTTTTCGGCACTCCACAAGTCCACAAATACGTTCTCGGCTGCCATCCTCTAGGCCGGTTTGCAAATCCATCGGAAATTGCCGAGGCCGTCCTATGGATGTGCTCGGAGCGCGCATCCTTCATGACTGGACAATCCCTGGTTCTGGATGGCGGCTTCCTGGCGGGGCCTAATTCTCCGAGCTAGCGCGTTGCTTTTTACATACATCTGTGACTTACAAGATCGCTTTGGTGCTAGCGATGACAGCAACATCTCTACCCTCCAAACGTTGCGGTCGATTTTTTTCTGGCAGATGGCAGCCGCGATTTCTCTGGCTACGTGCTTGATCTGGCCGAGGGCGAGCTTGCCATTTCTCAGGCTGGGCGTTCCGAAGCAGACGCCAGGAAACACGGGGTACTTCTTGAAAGTTTTAAATCGCAAATCACCTTTTAAGCGATCTCCGGTCGCTTCTCTCCGGACGCGGTCTCGACGCGGTTAAGCCAAATCTCCCGCCAATATGCGAATTCGCCGCGGGGACAGCCGCCAAAGGCCACACAGGAGCACCCGCAAAATGAGCCTTCCAAGAACGCGGTATTGTGGAGTTGCCTCATCTCGCCCGTGCCATCGACGATGATTTTCTCGATCTTGTCCTCAACCCGATGCTTCTTGCCACACGAACTTCCCATGGCCGGAGTAAAGAACAGTCCCCGGTTATGTGCCTTCCCATCCAATGTCTTCGTGATACTCGTCAGCGGCTTAATCTCGATCCATTCTCCACGGCGAAGATTCAGACTCTCGCTTGGAGTCGACTTTTTAGTTCCGCGGGCGTACGCCCCAAGAATTGTCTTACGCACTTTCCAGAACACCCATGTGCCGACGCGCTGCGCCATTTCTGAGACGCCACAGTTTCCCGAGCGAATTTCGGCGAAGCATTTGCCGAATCGTTCCCAGCGCGTCAACTCAACGGTCGCATTCAGAATTTCACTGGCCTGGCAAAAGTAGGTGGTTGGCGAGGTTGAGGTCTTGAGTCGGGCCAGCAGCCACCGGCTGCTCTCCGAGTCTGCACTCGACTGGATAGTGCTGCGACACTCGACTTTACGCAGCCAGGCTTCACGCCAGAAGATCGTACAAGCCTTCTGACAACCATCGTGGGCAGCGCCTGAACAACGCAATCCCTCCAGAAGAACGACATCTTCGGCTGGAAACTTCCGCATACCAGAACTGGTTCCGTAGTAGCAGGTTTTCGACACGCGCTTACAAACTCGGTATCGTTTCCCGCAGTACTGCGCCATCTCCGGCATGAAGGGGAGCCGATCCAGAGTGCCGTCGTCGTCCAGGGTTTGCAGGATTTCTGTCGGAGACTTTACTTCGACAAAGTCGCCAGGACGAAGCTTTAGATTCAACAGCTTCATGTTTGTTCGTGTAGCTCTCACCAAGAATTCGAAGTCGGGAATTCCTCAGAACTGCCTGAAGGTACGCCAGAGAAATTTTTGTTGTTTCGGTGGGTCATGCGGAATCACCGAAGACTGTGCAGGGTCCAAACTCCCACAGCGAGCATTAGCGGCGACTTGCCCACCAACCCGGCGAGTCTTAGGGACTTCTTCCAAGCCTTCAGGCATAATCCCAGCGGTCGCCACATTGTTTCCCGCACAACGGCAACTTTCCGGACGTTATCGGCAACCCGCCAAGCGCAGGACGTCCCAGCAGGAAAGAATCCCACATCGCCCGGGCCGAACCGGCGTTCGTCGCCATTTTCTAGCTGCAGAAATATTTCGCCCGAGAGAAACAGAAGCGTCTCGTCCCGACTGTAGTGCCAACGAAAACTCCCCGCCGTACAATCCCAAACCACAACAGACTCAGTAAAGTCGCGACTCCTCACCAACATCTTGCTACGAGCGACCGGCGTGCCACTCAGAATCCATTCTTGCGGAATAGGCTCGGGCGTTAGCTCGACGGCCACCGGGACAGCCATGACGATGGACCGGAGGATGGCACTCTCGTACCGGATTTGACTCGCGGCCAGGGACGATGTAGCAGGGGATGACATAAACTTACCTCGACATACACTCCAGAGAACTCTACCACAGTACAAGTCGCTTTCGCGGAATACCTTGACGGATGGCGTCCACGGTGGAAACTCCTGCACCACAGACCGTTCGACAACAGAATCTCGATTCGATGCGCTTGGAAAAGAGCTTGGGAGCGCCTCGCACCGGGTCACTTCGTTGGAAGGGTTTTCGAAACCTCTGCCGTTAGGTTCTGAGAGTTAGGCTCCGATACGGATCGAGGCGCTACACCCGTAAGCTCGACGCTCAAGGTCTGATTACCCCAGCTGAGGTCATCGGCAATCTTGGCCAGATCGTTTTTCGCGATTTTTCCGCTCGGCGTCATAGGCATGGTTGATATCAACAAAATACCTGACGGTCGCTTATACGCCGCCAGATGTTTTGAGGTGTATTCAGCCAGATCAACTTCTGTCAGATGCGATCCCGGCGACGGTTGAACAAACGCCAGAATTTCCTCGTCTTCCTTAGTCGTTCTCCCGATCACAGCGGACTGGGCCACCGCGGGATGGGCATTCAGCACGGCCTCAACTTCTGCGGGATATACGTTGAAGCCCAATCGGATAATCACATCCTTCGTTCGTCCGACAACGAATAGATTTTCGTCCTCAAAGCGGGCGAGATCACGCGTGTTAAACCATCCTTCCGCATCGATTGCGGCGGCGGTTTCGTCGGGCGCGCGATAGTATCCCTTCATGATGTTCGGCCCGCGCACCCATAACTCACCCACTTCGCCTGCCGGCACTGATTGGCCATCACCTCCAACCACTCTGGCCTGCACGCCCGGAAACATTGGGCCGACCGAGTTATCCGCGCGCGGCGGTGCGTCGACCCGCACCTGCGCAATATTAGGCGAACACTCAGTTATGCCGTAACCGTGATGTAGCGGAAGGCCAAAAAGCGATTCCACCGATCCTTTGGTTGCAGGAGGAAGCGGAGCACCCGAACAAGAGATAATCCGAAGCGCAGGGAGCTTCAACGAATCCAACTTTCTCATTTTCGCGTACTGCAAGAACTGAGAATACATGGAGGGCACGCCCAGCATGATCGTAATCCGCTCTCGCTCGAGGGTCACACGGGCAGCCATCGGATCGAATCGAGGCTCAAGATAAATTGTCGCTCCGCCGAGTAGCGTTCCGAGGAAAACAATCGATAGCCCCACGATATGAGACAACGGCAGAATGCCATAAAGGCGGTCTTCGGAGCTCAAGGACCGTATCTTTGCCGCACCGCCAGCCGAGAACAGGAGGTTGTCATGGGTCAACATCACGCCTTTGGGAAGACCAGTTGAACCCGATGTATAAACCAAAGCCGCGATGCGACTCCCTATGTCAGCGTCGATCGATTCCGGCTCGACGCTCTCGTTTAAAGGGCCTAAGCCTACCTGCCCTAAACCGCGTACCAGGTCCACCAATGCTCCATGCCGATTCGCATGCTCAGTGGCGTGGACGGACGCACTCGTCGTGTAGACAATACGCCGAGCCTCACAGTGATCACGGACCGCATCGATCTCGCGTGTCGACAAATGCGCGTTTACGGGTACGGGCCAAGCGTCCAGACTCGCGACTGCCAGCAGAACAGCCGCAAATTCCCGGCAGTTCTCACCGACGATCATCACCCGATCGCCGGGTCGCACTCCGGAACCGCGGAGCCAATCCGCAGTCCGCGAAATAACTCCCTCCAACTCCCGATACGTCCAGCTGCCGGTTGGATCAATAACAGCTTGATGATCGGGCAAACGGTCCGACCACGGTCTTACAACATCGGAAATGCGCATGGAAATTTAAAGGCCTACCGAATCTTAGGTGCCTGATCTTGCTTCATAGATGGATCCACCCTCCGCCGCGAACCTGTTTCAGGATACCGGCTGTCTCATCTCGGGGTACATGATGAAGTCATACTTACTACGAAGATTCACGTCGGCGTCCAACTCCACCGGCCTCGACGGAACGTATCGCAACCGAGTACATTTTGCGATTGTCATGAGATGGATCTGCATTTCGATTCGGGCAAAAAGCGCCCCGATGCAGTTTCTCGGACCTGCAGAGAACGGGAATGTCGCTAGTCGATGTCGCTGTTTCGATTGGTCAGGGCGAAAGCGGTCCGGATTGAAGCGGTCTGGCTCCTGCCATAAATCCGGGTGCCGCTGGATGAAGTACAGCGGAATATAGATTTCAGTCCCGGCCGGAACGAAATACTCTCCCAGATGATCGTCATGCAGCGCTCGACGGGTCAACAACCAACCAGCCGGATAGAGGCGCATAACCTCGTCGATGACTTGCCGTGTGTAGAGAAACCTTGGCAGATCGACAAGCTCTGAACAAGCCGTCAGCGTATTGAGCTCATTAGACAGCTTTTGTTCGACCTCCGGATGCTGGGAGATCAGATACCACGCCCAACTCAGAGTGCTTGCGGTGGTCTCATGACCGGCAACAATTAGCGTGAGAATCTCATCGATCAGTTGACTATCTGGCATCGATTGGCCGTTCTCCGGGTCGCGCGCCTCCATGAGCATGCCTAAGGCGTCGCCGGAGATCGTTAGATGCTCTCGTCTTCGATCGATCACCTCACGAATGATCTTCCCTAAAGCTCGAAACGATAACGCAAATTGCATATTGCGCGCCTGTTCTTGGGTGAGAAGATCGAAATGGAAACCTACACGTTCATAGTCTTCGCCCAAAATGAAGCGCAATACCACCTCAAGGGCCACACCGCTGACATCACGCGTGACATTCACGTTCTCGTTTCTCCGAGCCGCCAATTGCCATTTGCCGAGGAGCGCCGAATTGACCCCTGAAATCATTTTCATCAGGGGCCCGATTGATTCATGAGTGAACGCTGGTTGTATCATTCGCCTCTGCCGCTTCCAGAGGTTTCCCTTGCTCACCATTAGCCCATTACCAAGGAGTAGCGCGACGCGTTTGATGATCTGACCCTTTGCGTAGTTCTCCCAGTTTTGAACGAGCACATGATGTGCAAACTCGACATCCCTGGTCGCATAAACGCTGGTCTCATAGACAGAGGCCTTGTAGATATCGCCGAAGACCTCGAACTGTCGACTCATCCAGTCCAGCAGGTCGCCACTGACGCTATACTTCTCTGGAGGGCCCGGTGGTACGCGTCTCTGTTTCACCTCCATATCCGATATCTTATCTCCCAAGCGTTCAAACCAATTAAACTAAGTACCATTTTCGGATGCATTCTGCACTCAGCTTAATTCGGGAACCTCAGAAACCGCTGCCGGATTTCTCAGCAAGCGCGAGTAAGCCTCCAGCAACGCTTTGCGGGACCGATCTAGACCCACTAGTTCTATCGAGCGCTGCAGACCAATTTCACCCATTTTCTCGCGCTGAGCGGGGTCGTCTAAAAGTCCGATCATTGCGTGCGCGAACATCTTAGTATCTTCATGGTTAACGTAAATTGCAGCATCGCCGGCCGATCGGCGCGTCTCGAGTAAGTCGAACGAGACGATGGGTCGTTGGCATGCCATGTATTCCATTATCTTAGTCATGGTAGATAACTGGTTCATGCGATCAGGGGGATCGGGAGCTAAACACAAGTCTGCCGTTGACAGATAGTCGATCAATAAATCATCCGACACGTGTCCAAGAAACGTTATACAGTCAGCTACCTCTAGCTCTCTGCTTAACCTTTGTAATTCATGCCAACATTCGCCCTTTCCAATCATTGCAAACAGCACGTCCCGACGTCCGAATGTGTGAACCGCATGGTGAGCAGCCTGCACAACGCGGTCTACACCATCTTGCCGCCCCATAACCCCTAAATACACTGCCATGTAGGAGAACTGTCGTTTGAGCTCCGGGCGCGGAATCCTGCGATGAAAGCGGCCGATGTCAACCCCGTTACGGATGATTGCCGACCGTTCGTCCGCTATATCTCCCCGCTCGCGGGCAATGTCACGATATGATTGATTAGTCGAGATCACGAGATCGGCTGTGTGGTACGACTGTCTTTCCAGAAACAGTAACGTGCGATATACCTTACCTCGATGCTGAAACTTCGATTCATAAAGTTCGGGACATAAGTCGTGCTGATCATAGACTACCTTCTTCCCGAAAAGTCTGAATGGTGAGGCGATCAAGAAAAGTAGGTCAGGCGGATTCGCGCAATGAATCACGTCAAAACCGTCACGCATCCAGACCATGAGCGCCAGTGCTCCCAAGCAAAGTAGTGCCCAACCATACTCCAGGAAATAGCCCAGCTTACCGCTGGCTTGGAACAACGGCGGATAGCGATATATCCTAATCCCGTCAATTTCCTGGTAGCCGCTTTGATCGAATTCTTTCCCTCGGGGACAAATCACGCTGACGTCGTACCCAGATCCCCGTAATGCCTCCGCAAAGTGGCGCATTCGTCGATCAAATGGGAACGGGGCGTTCTCGATCAGCATCAGTACTCTGCCAACCCTCGACTTCGTTAAATCAATTGGTGACATATCTTTCCCAAACTTGTAACAGTTCAACGATCTTATCAACTAAGTTTTCTTTCGATGAAAGCAACAGTGCTTTTCATGGAAGCAAAGTTGTCCGTCGTCACATCTTCGTCGTCGACGGAGATGCTGAAGCGCTCTTGAATGAACAAGATTAGATCGATCACTCCTTGGGAGTCTATTACATTGCCGAGCAGCGGAACGTCGTCATTGAGCGTTTCGCCGCGGCCAAAAAGAAATTTCTCTGTCAAGAAACTACGAAGTTCTTGTTCGATCTCAGTCGCTTGCTTTTGCATAATCCTCTAGTTTTCCCCTATAAATTGTGAACGTGACTTACGTGACACTACTTGATTGGCCGCATTGTGAATATCCGACCCACAGTAACCAAATCAGAAAGACTTTCATAGTGACTTCGATTTGGTGTCGCGACACTCTGGTCAGCGCTTTAAACGCAACTTCAGTCCTACCAGAAACTCCTCGTAAGTGTGGTCTGGCGTTAATGGAACAGCTGCCACTCCCATTGCTTCGGCAGGAGCCGGGGCCCAAAAAGTGTGAGCCGGCACATTTCGGCTCACTACGGTACCAGCCCTGATCACCGCTCCTTCCCCAATGAGCACGTTAGGCAAAATGACGCAGTGCGGCCCGATAAAGACGTCCTTTTCGATTACAACTTTTCCGTTGCCCGTTGGCCTTCTCGGTCCGGTATAAAAGTGTGAGATTATCGACGTTCTGAGGCCGATCGAGCAGTTGTCTCCGATCGTTACGTCCGAGGGATGTATTTCATCAATGTACACAAGCTGGCCAATCCAGACATTCCGTCCGATCACAACTCCGCGCAGTCGCTGCAGCCAGGGTCGCAAACTCAATCCCCCTGGGGCTAAGAAAGCTATCCTGCCCACAAGCCGGGCGAACAAAGGTGGCAACGTCAACGGCTCCTACCTCTCGTTTTAGAATCTGAAACGCTCGAGTTTGTGAATTGTGTCTCCACCTGAATGATCAATCCTAACTTTACCAGCAGATGCCTTCGTAGGTTCTAGCACCATCGGGACGGCGCGCTTTATCCAGGTGGATCAGGTCAATCACGATGTGCTCGGGGCGAAGGTGTTTGTTGAGTTGATCCTTGCTCGCCGACTTATTGCCGAGAATCACGACTTCGGCGGTGCGCAGAACGGCTTCGAGGTCGGCGGAGAGCACCGATCCGATGTGCGGAATCACTTCTTCGATGTACTGACGATTGGCGCCAGCGAGGCGCCCTAGAGAAACGTCTTCGTCCCACACTTTCACTTCGAGGCCTTCGCCCAGCAGGCGCTTGATCAGTTGCACCTGCGGGCTCTCGCGCAAATCGTCCGTGCCAGCTTTGAAGCTTAGTCCGAGCTGCGCAATTTTCTTTTTGCCCGTGCTCAAGACCATTTCGACGGCGCGATCGACGTGCTCGGCATTGCTCGGCATGAGCGAGTCGAGCAACGGCAATTTGAGATCGAGTTCTTTCGCTTTGTAGGTGATGGCGCGCAAATCTTTCGGCAGACACGAACCGCCGAAGGCGAATCCCGGAGACAAGTAGGCCGGAGAAATGTTGAGCTTGGTGTCCGAGGTGAAAATCTTCGTGACGGCGTGGGCATCGACGCCGAGATGCTTGCACATCGTGCCCATCTCGTTCGCGAAGCCGACTTTCACCGCGTGATAGCAGTTGGAAAAATACTTGACCATTTCGGCGACGGGAATCGTCGTGTCGTAAAGCGTGCCAGGAGTTTGCTTATAAAGTTCGCGCAGCGGCGCAAGGTGCTGCGCGTCGCTGGCACCGAGAATCGTGTACGGCGGGTTCAGGAAGTCGGCGACCGCGCTGCCCTCGCGCATGAACTCCGGGTTATAGCAGACGGTGAAATCCTCTCCACATTTCTTGCCACTTTCTTTTTCGAGGATCGGGAGCACGACCGTCTCGGTGGTGCCGGCCAGCACGGTGCTGCGCAGAACAAAAACGTGCGGCGAGTTTTTCTTTCGAATGGCGGCGCCGATTTCTTTGGCCACGTGCTCAATATGGCTGAGATCGAGCTTGCCGTTTTTCAGGCTAGGAGTTCCAACGCAGACAAACGAAACCTCGGAATTCAACACCGCCTCCTTGGCGCAGGTGGTCGCCTGCAACAGTCCGGCGTGATGAGCTTCGGCGACCATCTCCGACATGCGCGCTTCGATGATCGGAGTACGGCCCGATCCCATCATCTCAACTTTGGCGCGGCTGACGTCGACCCCGATAACCTTGTGGCCCATGGAGGCGAAACAGGCGGCGGAAACCGAACCGACATATCCCAACCCAAAAATGCTGACAGACGAACCCAATCGAATCCCCCTTGCAATCGAGTGTCTCGAGACCGCGTGGCACTCAAATTGTTCCAACCTATGGCTATCTCTTACCAAACGGTCTAGTCGACGGCTGATTTCCTTAAGTTAAGTTGCAAAGTGCCGATTTTCGATATTCGTTCCGGCCGAGTTCTAGACAAACCACGTGGTTTTAGAGCGGATAGCGACCACGCGCCCAAATGATCGAGCGATTTACCATCGAGAGAGGAAAAATAGTGGGTCGCACGAAGTCAACGAAGAGCACCACACGATAGGAATCGTTGTCGTTCCACACTTCGTGCTCATTGCTGTCGTCGAAAATCATGCTCTTCCCTTCTTTCCACGAGCGCACGTCGTTGCCCACTCTAATCCTGGAACTGCCTTCCGGCGCGGGAATTATCAATCCAAGGTGATACCGCAATACGCCCTTGTATGGCCCTCTATGCGGAGCAAGATGCTTCCGAGGGGCCAGAATCGAGAACATCGCACTCTTCATTCCCGAGATGCAATGCAATAATCTAACTGTCTGCGGACAACGTGCGCAGTTCTCTTTGTTCTTGTTACCGAAGGAATAAAACATAAACACCTTCCACTGGTCGCCCTCGGTCAGAGCTTTCTGGGCCTTCGACACATCCTGAAAATTCGGAATCTCTTCGCGTCGCACCATCAACGCGTCTAACTCCTTACGGATGGTTTTCCACTCTGCCTCGATGCTCGCAACCCAAGGAAATTCTTCCGTCTGGAAAAATGTTTTGTCCCCATCACGGTAGAACAACACTCCTTCCACGAGATCTCGCACCATCTTTTTGTCCTCCTTCTCGCCCTTCGGCGAAGATGCCTTGTCTCCTATTGCAGAATTCCGCTTTGCCGGCTCGGAGATTGACTACTACCATCTCAGCGCAGCGCCGATCGCTTTCCTTGGACTCGTTCACGAAGAGCCGCCACCGCCGAGAACTCCGACATGTCCGACTTATTCGATACTACGTAGTGCAGCCAATTGCGATAAATAGCCGTCGCGGACGAACGCCAGGTATTCTGCAAGCCCCCGGCAAGCCCAGCTTCAGGAAAGCCTTCCATCAACTCTTCGCGCCTGTCCGACAAAACAAGGTCGCGAAACTCTGCGACCAGCCCCGTAGACGCCGCGTCGAAATAGCCCCTCGGCATCGACGGATACGTCTCACGCTCCGCGCGCACAAATCTCTTTATATCTCGCCGGTACTCCTTCAACAACGTGTGCGCGTCATACTCCGGATGGCCCTGGAAGTGTACGAAAAGACTCCGTTTTTTCTTCTTTGTGAACGAATCGACGCCGCCGTCGTCGGATTGCGTTAACACCGTGTATCCGCACGCCGCGAGATCGTCTGCCCGCACCTCGTTCCATCGCGAATGCGGAAAACGAATCAGTTCTTCAGTACCGCTGGTAAGTCGGTGGCTAGCGCTCTTGTCGAAAGCAAAAACGCCAAACTGCTTGTCACTCAGCAGATGCCGGTTGATACCATCACTATAAAGAACGCCCGCGTGCGCCGCCAGGCATGACAAAATCGTCGAGACGGTATTGTTCTCCGCCCAATCGATAACATTTGCCAAGGCAGACCAGTACGGTTCATGGCGCAGGTTAGATTGTTTTGGTTCGGTTCCGGTCATAATCATTCCGTCAAACCGGTGGCCGAATAACTCATCGGTGCTGGAGTAGAAGTTGCCCAGATGCTGCTGTCCCCGTTCACCGCGGAGAACTCCGGGCAGCGAATAGAGATTGACGCACACGAGAATGTCGCCCGAGGCAGCATCCAACAGTTCGAAAAACTGCGTTTCGGTGTCTTCCAGCGCCGCGTCTGGCATGTTATTGATGAATGCGATTCTGACGCACTCGGCTCCCGCGGCGTAGCTTTCGGCCGTCCCCAATGGCCGTCTCTTGGTCTCGGCCCAGCGGGGCGGGACTCGTCCACCCTCAATGATCAATGGCATGACATTCCCCCTAAGAGCGACACACAGTACGAACTCCCCAGCGTCATACTCTCGCCTTATCGAGTGCCTGACCCAAGTCCTCAAGAATATCGTCGATGTGCTCGATCCCCACACTAAGTCGAATCATCTCCGGAGTAACTCCCACCTTCGCTTGCTCCTCCGGACTTAGTTGCCGGTGCGTGGTCGACGCCGGATGACACGACAACGATTTCGCGTCGCCCATGTTCACCATGCGCTTGAACAAGCGAAAAGCATTGAAGCACTTCCGGCCTCCCTCGTAGCCGCCCTTTACGCCAAAGGTCAGCAACGAGCAGAAGTTAGAGCCAAGATACCTATGCGCCATCGGATAGAGCGGATTGTCGGGAAAGCCAACATAGTTCACCCAATCGACCATGGGATGAGCGCGCAAGAATTCTGCGACCTTGCGTGCATTCTGTACGTGCCGTTCCACGCGAAGCGCAAGCGTTTGAATTCCCTGTAAAAACAAAAAGCCGTTAAAGGGAGAAAGCGTGGCTCCGGTGTTTCGCTGACAAACGGTTCGGCAGCGCGCGACATAAGCGGCGTCACCGTAATGGTCAACGTAAACCACGCCGTGATAAGCAACTTCCGGCGCATTTAACATGTAAAACTTTTCTGGATACTTCCGCCACGGAAACTTGCCGCCATCCACGATCATTCCGCCGATACTGGTGCCGCCCCCTCCGATGAATTTCGTCATGGAGTGAACAACCACGTCAGCACCGTACTCGATCGGCCGCAGCAGAATCGGCGTGGCCACCGTGTTATCGACTACCAGCGGTACTCCGTGCTTGTGCGCGACTCGTGCCAGCCCTTCAATGTCTGCCACATTCCCTGCCGGATTGCCGACGCTCTCGCAATAAACCGCGCGCGTATTCTCGTCGATCAACTTCTCGACATCTTCGGGGCGATCGCTAGCGGCAAACCGCGAACTAATTCCCCGCTTCGGGAAGATATGCGCCAGCAGAGTATAAGTCGCGCCATATAACTGCGGAGTGGAAACGATGTTATTCCCCGCCTCGGCGATGTTAATAAGTGAGTATTCGATCGCCGCCATTCCTGAGCTAACGCTTAGTCCGTCAACTCCACCTTCCATCGCCGCGACACGCTGCTCGAGCACAGTGTTTGTCGGATTGCCGATCCGTGTATAGATGTTCCCTTTAACTTCCAGGTTAAACAGTGCGGCGCCATGTTCCGCGCTATCAAACTCGAAAGCAACCGTTTGATAGATGGGCACTGCCACGGCTTTGGTTGTAGGATCGCCTTCGTAACCCGCGTGAATCGCGATCGTTTCCAGCCTCATTCGTCCATCAACCTTTCAACTAATCGACCGCTGCACTTACTTTGCGCTGGTAGCAACGCTGCGAACCGGAACCTGTGCCGGACTATGCTCGAGAACCTTCGCCATCGTCTCAGTGATACGGCGTGCGGCAAATCCTGCCCCGAAAGCGAACCGCATCACCGGCCCGAAGCTATTCGCAGCCGCGAGTCCCGCGAAATAAACGCCACGCGCCGACGACTCGAAAGTCGTAGACAATTTCGGAGAGCCTGCGACTGTTTCGATCTTCGATCGAATTTCTGCGCTCAGGAAGGGCAATCGTCCCAAGTCCACTTTATAGCCAGTAGCCGCGATCACATGGTCGGCGAAAACATCGCGTTCGCTGCCATCCGCCGCACGCAGACGCAGACGCACCTTCCGGTCCAGAACCTCGGCGCTCTGCGGCGTGTAACCAAGTAAAGACGGTACCCGCGACATCTTATCTTTAACAAACCATCCCGCCGACGGACCCAGAGTTCTGTCCACAATCTCCACACGCAAACTCTCAGGCAAATAGTGAAACAGCCCCGGCGCATCGGAAAAAAAGCGCGAGCGCATTCCCGGTCCGAGCCCTGACTGCGGATGCCGAATCTGCTGCCATTTTGAACGCGGCTTACCTGTAGGAGTGCTGTGAAATTTCAAGGCCGACTGCCGGGCGACAAGCTGCACGTCGGCATCGGCCTCCTTGAGCACCGCCGCCAGATCAATCGCGGAAGCGCCCCCGCCGATCACAACCACGCTCCGTCCCCTGAACGCATCAGGGTTCGCGTGCCGGAAGCTATGCGACACAAACTCAGACGGCAATTTCGCCAGATTTTCCGGGACGTATTCAAAATGCGTGATTCCCACGGCAAGCACCACCCGCCGCGCCGTCACCGTCTCACCATCTTCCAGTCGAAGAACAAACCCTTCCGGCGCGCGGTCGAGACTGACGACCAACTTGTCCTCAAGTTCCGGAAGCAATCTATCGCGGAACGCCAGCCCATAGGCAGAAAAAGTATCAAGGCGCACCGGAACTCCAGCGTCGGAGTACTTGATTCCCTGCTCCGTGCAAAACTGTTTAAGCGTAAACTCACTGTCCGGGTCGTAGATGTTCGAGGCGAACCCGTCCGACTTCAGCATCATGCCTTTCGGCATGTGATTCCGCCAGCTATCCATCGGACGGCCAAAAATGCGGAAAGGAATGCCAGAACGGCGGAAATGCGCGGCAATGGAAAGTCCGTACGGACCAGCTCCAACAATGACGTTTTCTAACATGCCCCGAAAGACGCTCCTTATAAGAGTTTGAGAAGAGTTTGAGCTCGTGTTGGGCAAACTATGACAATTCGACCAAACCAGCGCTAAATTGTAGGGGAGGATTTCATTCTACCATGCAAACTTCACTAGAGACCTACTGAAAATACACACCAAGATTGCACTGAGGTTTGAACCTAACTAGCTTATTATCAATAGCATGCACCACGCGCACAAAGCAATGCGCGGAGTCAATTTCATTATTCGCGGGCAAGCCTGAGTTCTAGCAGAATTGCTTGACTTTAGGACACTCGAGCCAGTTCGCCGACGGGCTGCCCAAGGTTGTCATTTCTTTGATCGAAGAAGCGCTTCAGCCTGAGAAACGGCTTCTCAAGAAGATTCCAGGATAATATAGCCATCAGATAGGTGGCGGCGGTGGTGATCGGCAAAGCCAGATACTCGTGCTGATCGAGATGGAAAGCCTTCACCGCGTCGAGCGGAATTTTCTGCAGCAAGTAGATTCCGTAACTTATAGTACCCGTATAAACCAGAAACCGGTTCGTCAGTATCGCCTGCAACCACTTCTGTCGTGAAAATAGTGCCAGGTAGACGAATGAAGCCGAGGCCAGCGCGACCAACGAGAAAACGATCCATCTTGCATGCAGAGTGCCAATTAGAAGCGCGAGCGGCGCCGAGACGAACAACGTGATCCAAGCTCCTGTTAAAAACTTCGCCGGAACGAAGTTGCTCGACCGGACGACAAGCGCGAGCAATGACCCGGCCATCAAACCGTCCAGACGGCAAAACGTGTTGGAGTAGATATCGACGCGATGCAGCGACAAATAGTAACGCAACGCCGGAGAAATGCAAATCGAGGCGATGGCGATCTTGCGAAGCTGCGATTCCGTGCAAAAGCGCACAACCACCGGCCAAGCCAGATAGAACTGTTCCTCAACCGCAAGTGACCAGGTGACGCCCAACAACCCGGTCGCCATCGTTGGAATTGGAACCAGAAAATTCTGCAAAAACAAAGGAAAAGCCCACCAAGGCGCGGACCTTGTTTCGAAAATAGTTGCGGCTTCCGATGGACGCAGGAGCGGCACAACCAAAAACATGAATAGCAGGCACGAATAATACAGGGGCCAGATGCGAAGACAACGCCGGACATAGAAATTCCGGAAATACGCCCCCGACTTCTTGGTGTCGAGCAGAATTCCTGTGATCAGGAATCCAGAAAGCACAAAGAACAGATCCACGCCCATCCATCCGTTGGCCGCGATCAGGCCGAGACGAAGACCCGGATAGATGTCTGTGTTGTGCACCAACACCAATAACACCGCCAAGCCGCGAACGGCATCCAGTTGGGGGATCCTATTCATGTAAGTGTTCGATCAGGGTTATTCAGAAAGCAGCATTGCTCGCAGCGAACTCGCGTCAGTCATTTAAGAAACCAGGCAAGCATCCTCTCGTTGTTTTTCTAAATCGGCAACGGACGAAAAGCCAGCTGTAGAAAACCAGTTACGCTTCATGCACCAAGCACACACAATTACGCCCAGAGCAGTCCCAAACGTATTCGTAAACAGATCGGTCATCCCTGAATCTCGCGTAGGCAGAAAGGATTGCAGGACTTCGATGGTGAGGCTAATTGCAAATCCGAAAGCGATCGTAAGCCGGATCGCTCGCCTGATTTTCCGAATCGTGGAGAAATAAGCGTAAAAAAAAAAGCCAAGCGGAACCAATCCCACAATGTTGACGAGCACATTCTTCCAATAACGCCATCCCGGACGAAATTCGTTCCACGGTCGTTCTAAGAATTGTTCATTCAAAACGAAAAAGTGGTCTGGAATAAGAAGATTGGTCGCCGGATCGACTTGGTTACGAGCGACTCCTCCGTTCCCCTCATCGAAGACATAGCGCGCCACAACGCCTTCGGTCTTCGCCGCACTATGACCGTCTCTCGTCCAGTCTGCAAAGCTCTGCGACACCTCGACGGCCGAAAGTTCGTGATCGTAAATTGCGAACCCCTTCAGCTGTCCAGACCAGCTATAAGATGTCGACGGAGAGTTACCGACAACAATTTGCCCCGTCAAATCGCGACTTGAAACGACGAAGCTTGGAACTTTCTTGATGAGCCTGCCATCGACATATGTAGCCGTACCCGCCGATGCACTTGAGCTAATCATGACGAGGACCGGTTTCAAGTCGCCAAACACCTCGCCGACATAGATCTCGGACTTCGCGGGAAGTGACTCTTGACTTTCGCGTCCCATCACCAGCCCGCTACGATATTGCCGCAGAGCAAAGGTCGTCAGTTTGCTGGCGGGCGAATAAAAGGCAAGAATTATTCCCAAACCCTCGGCATCAATCCGGTTCGGTCGCAACCAGATCTCGAGAGTGCGAGAGTTGTCAGCCGGCGTACCCTTGGCTTCAAGCGGATTCGCACTCACCAGGCTGCCGTGCTTGCCAAGAAAAAGACCATCTCCCTCACTCAACCAGCTGACATCGTTCCTCGGAGCATGAAATGGCCACAGACCAGCCGTCAGAATAATCAATAAAACGCAGACGCAGACCACTTTCAGAGCTCGCGTCGGAACCAATATCCTCATCTCTACTCCAGCAGACTGGATCCATGCAATCTTATGGTCAACTCAAATCCACCCGAGCGTAGGCCACCTGGCTACTGGATCTTGATGCATACGCGGGTGTACCCATAGACGGCCGCCAGGACTTCGTATTTAACCCGAAATGATCGGACAAATTCTTCAAAAGCTCGGAATTCGTCGAGTGGACAAGAAAACTCGTCAAAAAAAATAAGATCGCCAGACTTTAGGTACGGCGCTAACGTTGTGAGGACGAAAAGAGTTGACGTGAACATATCAGCGTCCAAATTTACGACCAAGCGTCCTCTCAAATCCGTTCGAGTGACAAAAAGAGGCAGTGTGTCTTGAAAGAGTCCGACTTCGAAGCTGCATCGTGGATCCCTAATATCTGGAATTGCGCCGTTTGCATTAAAGTGCCCGGCCAGCTCAGTCGGTCGCCACCTCTCAGGGAGACCTGTGAAAGTATCGAAACCTACGAATCGGGAGCCAGGGTCAGTTATCCTGGCTAGCCACATTCGCAAAGAATCGCCGCGGTACACACCAAATTCTAGATAGTGCATCGCGCTTTGGTTTAAGACTTCCTGATCTATGACCGATTGATATAACCGGCTCCGGTCATTCCCATCTTTCCCGTCGGCGGCTCCTGGCATGGGATGGGTTCTGCACCAGCGAGAGAATCGAGCCCAATAAGCGATAGCAGTGAGGCCTACAGCAGGACGCTCAAGATCCACGAGTCCAACCGTCTTAGATAAAATTGAGGTCACCGTAGGTCGAAAAGCCTGCGGAATCTGTAACTGAAAGAATCGACGGATCGGCGGAATTCTGGCCATAGGTTAAACCTGCAATGTGCGACAGCGCGTGCGCGGCGATCGTACGGGTGTAAGTTTCACGCTCAAAAACCTGTAGAGAGATCGAGGTACGTAGTAGAATTTGGAGGATTTAGGCGAGGCGCTCGTGGGTCTTTGGCAAGGACTGAAGTGGTACTACGAGTTGTGCGGAAGCCGCGGAGTCTGTGCGGTCGCTTCTTTTCGCGTGCGCGGCAGACCAAGTGAACTCGCAATTGTTCCTCCACGATCGAATCATCCCGTCCATCTTCGAATCGATACATCCGATTTTTGCGCGTACAGAGACGTTTTGATCTTTCGAAGCAAGTCCTATGATCCTGCTATACCTGATTTTAGCCCCCAGACGATCGTGGATGTCGGAGCGCACATCGGCATGGCTAGCATTCTATTCGCGCTCAAATACCCGGCGGCGAGAATTGTTTCTATCGAGCCCGAGCGCTCGAACTTCGAGGCATTGGTCAAGAATACAGCTCCCTACAAGACGATCACTCCTATTCAGGCTGCCCTCTGGCGAGAGGACGGAGAGGTTACACTCGGTCCGTCCAAAGCCCATCCCAAGGGAGCTTTTCAGATCGTCGAGAATGGCCCGCAACGGGTCCGCGCGATGACGATGGACGCGGTCATGCGTGAGACCGGCATTCAATCCATCGACCTGCTGAAAGTCGACATCGAAGGTGCCGAGATCGAGGTATTTGAGTCCTGCCCGTGGATCAGGAACGTGGGAGTCATTGCCATCGAACTACATGACCGAGTGCGATCGGGTTGCAGTTCGGTTGTACAGAGTGCTGCCAGTGGCCTTCATTGTGACCAACGAGGTGAAGTAACATTTTTTGGCTCGATCCCAATGGAGCCAAGCTATAACTCTTTAACAGATCCGGCTGCGGGAGAGTCCACGCCTCCGTTGTCATCAGTCGCATGAATCTCGCCTTTCCCGTTGGACTTCATAAGGTATTTCTTGGCCACAAGATACGGGAGCATCAATACCTCCGCAATGGAGGGTAGAGGATCTTGGAGGGAAAACACCGATTCAGTACGCGTATGTTTGAGTGATCTCCAATAGGATCGTAGGTCAAGTTCGCCATCCCACAGGTCCAAGGCAGCGGTTGGAAAATCCGTAACCGCTCGAAGCCATCCCACACCAGGTCTAGCTTGGACGCGGTCGACGGGTATACCAAGCTGATCTGCATACAACAGATAGGGAAAGTCCACACCCGCTGGCCCGCTGATACTATGGAACCCCCAGGTTCGCGCATTAACATCCAACAACTTGAATTGGCCGTCCCGAGGATCCTGCTTGAACTCCACTTCCACCAGACCGTAGAAGTCGATCGCCCTGAGAAAGCGTTCCGAGAGTTCAGCGATTACCGGGAGTTCCACAGTCTCAACGTACGTAGCTGCCCGACCAAATTCCCGAGGGTGCTGGCGCATTCGTTTTGCTATTAAGGTACTGTGTGCTTCGCCATCACGAAAGAACGCACAGTACGAATACTGTCGTTGGCCATCCCCCGGAATAATTTCCTGAACCAGAATCTCTTCCGGCTTAATCTGACGGATGGCTTTCCGAAACAAAACAAGAAGCTGGTCAGGGGTCTCCGCGCGCCATGCCTTAGCCCCTGTGGCGTAAAAGAAATTTTCTTTGACAGCAGGCTTAATGGCCAGCGGCAAGCGACTATACAATTCCGCGAGTTCCCTCTCAGTTCGAGGGTTATAGGTGCCCGGAACGGGAATCCCCAGCTCTGCGGCACGATCATAAGTGTTTTTCTTGTCCCACGCCCAGCGCACCGTATTCCAGCATGGCGTGGTGACCCGAAAGAATTGTGCAAGCCGATCGCGATGCCTGGAAAATGCAGCAACGGTTTCGTCCCTCGTGGGAAATAGAACCCAGCCCTTCAAACCATAGCGCTGGCCGATTTCCAACACGCTCTCGACGGTCTTATGCTCATCCAGCAAATCCTTTACGCGAACTACCTTGGTTGCGTACTTGGAGAATTGCGAAACCGAGTGCTGGTCGTCGATGACGAAAACTGAAATCCCTCTGCGACCCAAACTGCGAGCGATTCCGAGTCCCGGGTGTTCTCCCCCGATGACAATTGCTCCCACTTGGTCTAGACCCGTTTGCATTTTAGTTGTAGGCATTTGCTTATCGACGAACTTTCGAAAGGTGGCCAACCAGTTCCCGAGATGCGAATTCCGTTCCGGCCACGAAGTACAGCAGCGGCCCAAAGCTGCGGGCTGCCGTCGCTCCAATGAAGTGAAGTCCTGGTACGGAGGTACGGAAACCACTCGCAAGCTTGGGATAACCGCCAAATTGCTCAATATCCCGCGCAAGTTCATGAGGCAGAAAATCATATCGGGATACATCCACCTTATATCCCGTTCCAAGCAGCACATGATCTACTCGACGTTCACTGCCGTCATCGAGTTTTAGAGTAACCTCGTCACCCGATCGTTTGGCCTGCGCCACGCTTCGTCCCGTAGTGATCTTCACCGCAGCTAATCGTTCCGGAAGCCACCGGGAACCCGCCGGCCGCACGGCTCTAGTGCGGATCCTGTCCCGCAACCGAAGTGGAACATAGGACACAAGCTTGGGATATGCCACCAGACGGCTGATCCCGAGCGGCCCTACGTCGTGCGAAGAGTAGAGCATCGATGTAAGTGGCCCCATATGATGCAACCACGTGTGCTGGCCTATCCAGCGTAGCTGGGACAAGCGCGCAATCACTTCAACTTGAGCTTTCGCTTCATGCAAAAGTGCCGCCGACTCTAACGCACTCTGTCCTGCACCGATGACCGCAACTCTCTTTCCCTCGAACCTTCGAACGTCGCGGCCCTCGTAGCAGTGAACAGCTTGGAGCGGTGAAAGATTTTGGAATACTTCGGGCTTTTTCTTGAACGGACCAATCCCTGCGGCAATCACGACGCTCGTTGCCCGCACCTCTTCGCCGTCCTGAAGGGTTAGCCTGAACCCGGGTTGATCCCTGTCTACGCGTAGAACCGATCTCTTGTCCAGTTCCAGGCCCAGTTGCCGCGGAAACCACTTGCCATATTCCACGAAGGTATCCAGAGGAACAGGTGCACAGGGCTTCCTCTTCGATGCGGCCTCATAGGCTTCGAGAGTAAAAGCCCCATCAGCGTCGGATATGTTGGATGCCACGCGAGGAGAACGTAGAAGCATACCTGCAGGCATCCTGCTAGCCCAGAATTCCATCGGCTCACCAAACACACGCGTGGCAATGCCCTTCGCCTTGAGATGCATTCCAGCGGACAATCCATAAGGACCAGCTCCAATAATGGCTACATCCATGTCCACCGATTTACTGTTCATGTCCTCTTCCCTTTTACGGATGGTCCTGGCGCGGGGGCGCGATCTAGTCTCGAGTGGAATCCAAATATCTGAAGCGTTAACGCGCGAAAACATTCACATTGATGGCCGGGCGTCGGAGGGCTTCGGCGAAAGAGGCATCACCCGTACAGCAGGCAGAAGCGATAATAAATCCTGATCGTGGATATGCTTCTTTGAATCCGCCAGCCGGACAAATTCCTCGTAGACGCGGTTAATCTCGTCAGCAGAAAGTTCATGTCCCATTTCCCTGAGCTTATGGGAGAGAGCGTTGCGCCCTGAGTGCTTGCCCAGCACGATGCGATTGACAGGCGCTCCAACCGACTCCGGCTTCATGATCTCATAGCACAGTGGATTATTGAGAACGCCATGCTGATGCATGCCGGCTTCGTGCGCAAAAGCATTGCGTCCCACGATGGCCTTGTTCGGTTGCGGTTCAAACCCCAGTATCTTCGTCAGCAAACAACTGGTCGAGTAAATCTCCTCATGGCGAATGCTGGTCTCGACGGAATAAAGATCTCGCCGCACGTGCAGCACCATGGCAATCTCCTCCAACGATGCGTTGCCGGCCCTCTCGCCAATTCCGTTAACGGTGCACTCGGCCTGCCGCGCCCCCTCCTCAATGGCAGCCAGTGAATTGGCCACGGCCAAGCCAAGATCGTCGTGGCAATGCGCCGACAGAACGACGTGCTCCGCGTTCCGCAGTCGATCTCGAATGACGCGCATCAATCCCGCATATTCGTTCGGCGTGGAGTAGCCGACCGTATCGCAAATATTCAGCGTGGTCGCACCGGCCTCGACTACGGCCTGAAGTACTTCGCACAAGTAACCCGGGTCAGAACGCGTGGCGTCTTGGGCAGAGAATTCAATATCGGCGCAGAGCGAGCGCGCATAGGCCACCATGTTCGCAGCTTTCCGCAGCGCTTCCTCCCGGCTGATCTTCATATCGAACGAAAGATGAATATCAGAAGTCGAAAGACAAGTGTGAATGCGCGGCCGCGCGCCACCGTTCAATGCTTCCCAAGCTGCTCGAATATCCTTCTCGGTGCAACGAGCGAATGCCGCAATGATCGGGCCTGCAACCTCTCCAGCGATGAGCCGCACAGCCTCGGCGTCGCCGGGAGAAGCAACCGGAAAACCCGCTTCAATGATGTCCACTCCCAGTAACCGGAGTTTACGGGCGAGCAGCAGTTTTTCTGCAATGTTCATGCTGCATCCCGGCGCTTGCTCACCATCGCGAAGCGACGTGTCGAAAATCAGTACTCTTTCGCGCTCCATGATCTCTCCCTGTCAAACAAGTCAGCCCAAATTTCAACATAGCTACCAAAACCCTCTCGGGCTCCAGAGAAAGTTTCCAATGCAAAGGATTTTCGGCGGTTCTGCATCATTCCAATAGACCCTAAACCGCTAACACGTGAGGATACGGAACCGACGCGATCCCCTCTAAACAGCATGATTTGCGGGCATTTGCATGAGACGTTTAGCCATGGCCGAATATCTACGATAGTAATAGCCAGTGCGATCTTGCATGTGTGTGATCGTCCATTTCGCGACCTTTGCCGCTATCAGGCTCTCCTCTTCTCGTTGATGACGTAGGCTTGAGGAAAACGATTGAAGCCGACCTCGGGGTGCAAGAGTTTTTACTCCGCCATCGCATGCTGGTTCTCATTCGTGCTGAAGGCGTACCTCTCTCGTCTCGATTGCTAGCTCCTTGAGTTTGGCATCCAACTTCTCAGCCACCAGCTGCACAGCAGGATGGTCGAGTATGCTCTCGTGGTCACCTTCGATTTCGGAGCACTCAATGCCCCCTCGCAAGACCGATCCCCAGCCCAGACAATGGTCGTCATATTGATAGAGATAACGGCCCGCGGCTCGGAAGATCAATGCACTGCCGTTGTAAGGTTTGGGCAGGAATTTTCTTCGAGCACTGAGGTTGGCACGCATTATGCGCTTCAGGATTTCACCAATGGAGTTACTGGCGATGGACGAGACCATCTCCTCGTCATGGATAGCTAAAGCTCTTGCCGGGTCCAGCATGCCATCGCGAAAGTGCTTCAGGGGTCCACTAATATAGCCAAGCCATTCATGCGGGGGCTGCGTGAAAATTCTCCGAGCATGCCAAACCGTTCGTTGCGTATAGAACAATGCGTTACGCAACAGCCGCTGACCTTTGGACAAAGATCTGACGAAGGCGGGGTTTAAGCTGTCGATCAAAACGAGCGCCGCCACAGATTCGCCCAACTCTTCGAGCCTGCGTGCCATTTCGAACGCCACGATTCCACCGTAACAGGACCCGCCGAGATAATAGGGGCCATGTGGTTGCACTTGCCGCATTTCGTCAATATAACAACACGCTGCCTCCTCAATACTCTCGAATGGTGCGGAGCCGTCGAGTCCCTTATCCTCAAAGCAGTAAAATGGCAAATCCGCAGGCAGAGCCATTGCGAGAGCCCGCATATCCAATACGTTGCCGCCTGCTCCGTGCACAGAGAAGAATGGGGGCCGGTCGGGAATCCCCGGACGCACCCGCACGAGAAATTGGCGTTCGTCCGCTTTGTGATTCCGTAGCCAAGCAGCAAACTTCTCCACCGTAGGGGCTTCCAGGACGGACCTAAGCGGCAACGGCTCGCCCGGAATGATTTCCTGCAACCGTAGCATCAGCTGCATGGCCAACAACGAGTGCCCGCCAAGATCGAAGAAATTGTCCCGAATGCCGACACGTTTCAAACCCAAGACATCGACCCAAGCCCCGCAGATCAGGCTCTCGTACACATCACGCGGCGGCAGGTAGCTAGCATCGTCCAGGAAAGCAGACGGCTCCGGCGCATGCAGCGCTAAGCGGTCTACCTTCCCATTAGGGGTGACCGGAATCGAATCGAGCACCACGTAATTCGCTGGAACCATGTAAGCCGGTAACTTTTGTTTGAGATAATCGCGCAACTCGGCCGTTGTGCATGGCGGTTCTCCCGCCAGTACTACATAAGCGATGAGTTGCTTTTCTCGTTCCTCCTGCACCACCACTGCCTCCCGGACGCCCGAGTGGCTCAGCAATGCGCTCTCAATCTCTCCCAACTCGATTCGGAAGCCGCGCAACTTGATTTGATGATCAACTCGTCCAGAGTACTGAATCGCGCCGTCGGGCAACCAGCGGCAGAGATCGCCCGTGCGGTACATGCGCCCTCCTTGTTCGCCGCTGAACGGATTGGGTACAAAACGTTCATTCGTTATATCCGGCCGCCCGTAATAGCCTCGTGCCAAGCCGGCACCGGAGAGATAAAGCTCGCCGTTCACGCCGATTGGAACCGGATTGAGATTTGCGTCGAGGATATAGCACTGAGTGTTGGCGATCGGCCTGCCGATCGTCACAGGACAGCCCCGCAGCATCAGCGCATAAGTCGAGTAGGTAGTTGATTCCGTCGGACCGTAGAGGTTGTAGACCTTATCGGCGTGGGTAGACGCATAGATTTCCTCCACAAGCGCATCTGGCAACGCCTCACCAGCCAGATTAACTGTTTTCACGGAAGCCGGGACGGCGCCGGCGCGCACCAGTTCAGCCATGGCCGAAGGTACGGTATTAATCAGCGTCACTCCCGGCTTTTGAGGTAGGTTAATCAAGTGAAGCACGTCTGGAACCATGACGATTTTGCCGCCGGCGCTCAGCGTTGCAAATATCTCGAATACTGACAGATCGAAACAGATTGATGTAGAGAACAAAACGGACGCGAGTTCCTGCGGAGTGAAAACTTGCGTTGCCCACTGAACAAAGTTCGAGGCCGAACGATGTTCCAGAGCGACTCCCTTCGGCCGGCCGGTGGACCCGGAGGTAAACAGGACATAGCTCAAATGTTCCGGCTTCACTTCTACGACTAGATTTCCTTTAGGTTCCAGGTCGATCGTGCTCCATTCCTTGTCAAGACAGACTAATCGTCCAGCAAAGTTCGGTAGCAGGTCGATGAGCGGATACTCGGTAAGGACAATGGGGGCTTTGGAGTCTTCGAGAATATATCTAAGGCGTTCCTTCGGATACGCTGGATCCATTGGAACATAAGCGCCCCCAGCCTTCAAAATGCCAAGCAGTGCGACCATTAAGTCCAAGGAACGCGCCATGCAGACGGCCACCAGAGTGTTGGGCCCGACTCCCGAGCCACGAAGATAGTGGGCCAATTGGTTCGCCCGCTCATTCAACTCGCGATAAGACCATTGGCTCGCGCCGCACACCGCCGCCAGTGCCTGAGGGGTCCGTTCCACTTGCTGCGCAAATAACTCGTGAATGCACTTATTTGGGCCCAGCAGCTCGACGTCCGATTTATTCCGCTCGACGATGAGCTCGTGACGCTCGGCATTCGTCAGAATGCCCGGCTTACCAGTCAACTGGTCGGGGTCGAAAACAATACTGTCGAGCAATGTCACATAGTTCCCAAACATCCGCTCGATGCTCGCTGCATCGAACAGGTCTGTGCTGTATTCCATCTCCGCCCAGACTTCCTCGCCCATGTCAGTCAAGAACAGCGTGAGATCGAACTTGCTGATTTTGCTATCGACCAATACCGACTCGATCTCGAGCCCCTCGAGCCCGATGAAGCATAAATGCTGATCGCGATCCCGCCAGTTGACCATGACCTGAAACAACGGGGAATAACTCAAACTCCGTTCTGGTTGCATCGCGCGCACCACCCGATCAAACGGCACGGACCGATGTTCGTACAATTGAAGGGCTCCCTGCTGCACCTTCCCGACCAACTCGCGAAATGTCAGTTCACCCTTTACCACGGTTCGCAAAACGTGGGTGTGAAGTAAAAAACCGATCATCGACTGAAATCCCGGCCGCTCTCGCTCAGCGATCGGTATCCCAAGCAGGATCTCTTCCTGGCCCGTATAGCGATAGAGCAGCACGTTAAACGCCGCGGTAAACAAAGCGAATAAACTTTTTTGCTCCCGCCGGCTCAATTCGCGGAATGCTTCGGTCAACGCACGATTGATGCGAAAACGAAGGCGAGCACCCCGATATGACAGCATCTGCGGGCGCGGACGATCCGAAGGTAATTCCAGCAACGGTGGCGCACCGCGAAGATTCTCCTTCCAGAAAGCCAAATCGTCAGCGACGGCAGTCCCGGTCAACTGCTCCCGTTGCCACACTGCATAGTCTCCGTGTTGCAGCGCCAAAGGCGGCAACTCGATCGACTCGTTATGGCAATATCCGGGGTACAGCACCGACAATTCCCGCCACAACACGCCCTCCGATGACCAATCACAAATCAAGTGATGCATCATCAGAACGAAGACATGCTCCTGCTCCCCCAGCCGAATCAAAGTGGCGCGAATGGCAGGCTCTTCGTCCAGACGATAAGGAACCCGTGGTTCGGAGATCAGCAGACGCTCCAATTCGGCATCACGCTCAACTGCGTCCCGACCGGCGAGATCGATCATCTTCAGTCGCAGAATATAAGACCCGCGGACTCTCGCCATCGCCACGCCGTCTACGGCTTGAATTGTCGTCCGTAACACCTCATGTCGCGCAATTACGGCGTTCAGCGCCCGCTGCAGCGCCTCAACGTTCAACTCTCCTCGTAACCGCACCGCTTCTACTTCGTTGTAGATCGGCTGCCCCGGGTTCAACCTCTCCATGAACCAGAGGCGTTCCTGCAATGGGCTAAGCTGATAAGGCAGAGAGTGATCGCGTGGTGGAATTTCTTGCGCATTAGCCGCTGGCAGGACACCAGGGATCTGCCCATTCGTTACTAAAGACGACTGATCGCTCAGGTGACTCGCGGCCGCATGCCGCTCCCGAACCAATGCCGCCAGCTCTTTGACCGTGCCGTTTTCGAAAAAATCTGTCAACGTCAGCCGAATCGCGATTTTGGCGCACAGCCGGGAGATGCACTGAATCGCCATGAGCGAATCGCCGCCTAAGGCGAAGAAGTTTTCATCCGCTCCCACTTGTGGGACCTTGAGAACCTCCGCCCAGTTGTCGGCAATCACGCGTTCGATCGACGAGGGGAGCGACGATGCGACTTCACCAGTTTTCTGATCGCCAGCGCGCGCCAAAGCAAATCCCATCGGCGCCGCTGCCAGTCCGCTCGCGTCTAGCTTCGCCGTCTGCTCCGACAATCGCAATCGCTGGACCTTACCCGAAGGCCCTTTAGGCAAGTCTTCAGCAAAGTGGATCCGCGTCGGCGTCTTAAAGTGCCCGAGCCGCCCTTCGCAGAACCCCAGCAGCTCCCGCTCGTCGCACTCAACTCCCGCCCGCAGCACCACAAACGCCACGACATCCTCGCCCAAATGACGATCCGGAACCCCCACCGCCGCTGCCTCCAACACCGCCGGATGCGATTCCAACACATCATCAATCTGCCGCGGAGCAATGTTGACTCCGCCTTTAATAATCAACTCCTTCGATCGCCCGACGACAAAGAAATAGCCATCACTGTCGCGGTAGGCCAAATCGCCCGTGTGCAACCAACCCTCGCCGTCCAAAGCAGCGGCCGTGGCTTTCGGCTCTTTGAAATATGCGCAGCTCAACGCCTCCCCGCGAATCAGCATCTCCCCGGGTTCGCCACCGGCCACTTCCACGCCGTCGCGATCGACAATCTTCACCTCAAAGCCCCAAGGCAGACCCGCCGATCCAATCTTGTTCTCTAGGGGAGGCAATGGGTTGGAGAATATATTCCCGCCTTCACTTGAACCCATCGCCTGAATTAACAACAAGGGAAACTTGGCCAGAAACTCGCGGTGCAGCGACGGCGCCAACGGCGCGGAAGACGATCGCAAAAATCGTATCCTTCTAAAAGCAGGCCCACGCAGATCGGCTTTAGGATCATTCCAATCGAGCAACTGCGAAACGATAGTCGGCACTATTGCCGACCACGTGCACCTCCAATCATCTAGCCAGTCCCAGAAATGGCCGATGCTGAACCGGCGCGGCACCACCACTGACCCGCCGCTCAACAGCGTTGGAACCAGCGTCACGCACTCGGCGTTGATGTGATAAAGCGGAAGCACCAGCAGCGAGCGATCGGCGCCAGTCAGTTGATGCGCGGCTACCGCATTTCTTCCCCCCGCCAAGATAGTCCGATGCGTATGCGCCGCCGCTTTAGGATGAGCCGTGCTGCCGGAGGTGTACATCAGCAGTGCCACGTCCTCGGGGGACGGAACCGCCGTAAGCGTTCTCGACGTGATCTCCGCGCCCATTGCTCCTGCATTGTCCACTTCAGAGCGAACGACTCGTACCGGTCGGCGAACTTGTGCCATCACCTCCGCCGCCAACGCCTCGTGCTCGTCACCAACGAAAACCACCTTCGCGTCACAATGTTCCACCATGTAGCTCAATTGGGACACGCCCGCATGGACGTTCAGCGGAACCGAGACTAGCCCCCCGTACATCACTCCCAAGAACAACCGCGCCGCAAACAGGCTGTTGTCCATCAAGAACGCAACCTTATCGCCACGCTCCAATCCCCATTGCTGAAGTCGGGCGGAAAGTACTTCCGATTGCTCCTGTAGTCCCAAGAAGGTCAAGACCTCTCCCATGTCCGGGCTCACCAGAAATGTAGCTTTAGGTTGCATCTCCACCATCCGATCAATCAGTTCACGGATGGTCGTGACTTCGGTGCCTAATAAATCAAGGCTTGAACTGTGCGCGCCCTCTTTGGAGCGCTCAACCTTAATTGGCGTCATAACTGATCCACATAATTCTTGTAATTTTTCGTGCGAATACACGACTTAGCAAAGCGTGACTGTCGCTTTCGCGAACTCGAATTGAATTTCAGAGGGTTCGATGCTCGGCGTGGGTAAAATTTTGCTGGTTATTTAGGATCAGTGTTGAGGTGGTCCGTGCTCACTTCGTCATTCGCACGGTCAGCCGTTATGTACAGCCTGGCGCGCTGGCAAACCTCTCTTACTAAAGGCGCGCTCATAGGCAGCGAGCAGATTCCGGACGGAATACTCCCAAGCGAGTTCTTTCTCGACTCGCCTCCGTCCAAACTCACCCATCCTTTTTCTTTCGTCCGGACTATCGATCAACCAGAAGATCTTCGCGGCAAAATCTTCCACCTGGTTCCGCGTGTCCGCATACACCGCCGCGTCCAGTGCGCTGACTTTCCCTTCCCGCAGGTCGAATTGAACAATCGGTTTTCCCAGAGCCATATATTCCATGATTTTGATCATGGTGGATATGTCGTTCATCTCGCAAGGTCTGTCGGGGTTGACGCACACATCCGCCGTCGAAAGTGTCTCCAATAATTGTTCGTCGGAAATCCTGCCCGTGAAATTCATTATGTCCCCGACATCCTTTTCCTCGAGCATCTTTCGAAGACTGGGCAGAGCCGGCCCTCCTCCTACGCAAGTAAAATGGATATCGCTACGGCCCAACTTCTTGATGTGCAGTGCCACCTCGATCAGAATGTCCAGGCCATCCTGATCGCTCATAGTTCCCACATAACCAACTAGATGGGCTTTGCCATACTTCAACGCGGGGTTCGCGGCAACGATCTTGAAGGTTTCGAGGTCGGGTCCGTTGCGAACAATGAATATGTCTTCGGCCGGAATATGACCCCTAGTTAGTGCCAGATCGCTATAACTGGCGTTGGTGGCGATAACTACATCGCTGAAGCGGTAAGTCAGCTTTTCGAGCAGGACCTGCGTTTTGTATAGAATTCCCCGCTTCCCATATTTCGACAAGTACAGCTCGGGAATTGCATCGTGGTGATCGAAGATGTACTTTACTCCGAACAACTTAAAGGGCAGCGCGACCAGGAAAATATCGTCGGGAGGATTGCAGCCCTGAATGACATCAAATCCGTGCCGCAGGTAGATCCACCACACATACCAGAATTCCCAAAACAATGCCCAGCTATATTCCCGCAGGTATCCGAAGGCGCTGTTTCCTTCCTCGGGCATGGGGTGCCGGTACACACGGACACCGCCGATCATCTCGTGTCCCAGCATGGCTCCCTTAGCCCGCGGACATAAAACGGTAACCTCATAGCCAGCCTCATGAAGGGAAACTGCCTCCTTCATCACGCGCGTGTCAAAAGGAACCGGCGCGTTCTCTACAATGATCAGAATTTTTTTCTTCACTTAGGGTCTCTTCGATCTACAACAGTTGGTAGAGTGCGGGGAGGCTGCATGGCAGAATTCGAATACTTGCTTGTATGAACCGCGTGAGGCCAACTAGTTTTGCACCGTCTACTCGACGCTAAGAGCAAGTCGGCCATCTACTGCGCTAGCGTAAGCTACCCGCGCTCGCTCACTGCCTTCTCCCTCAATCCGCACTCCTTGGGAGTCCTCGACAATCTTCATTTTCGCGCGCTGCCTCCACCACCGATTCACTCCCCCAGGAGTCGCAATCCAAATACCTTTGTCTCGGCGCAACCCCGCTAAATGTTCAAGCAGCCCTTCGTAGACTTTCCTCTCCGGATCTGTTGTGACGTAGTCGGGATGAACAATGAAACTGAGCAGACCATGCTTTTCCATGATCAGCTCAATCTGAGTTTTCCAAAGAACAGCTTTGTAGTCGCTAAGTATGTGAAATAATGTGTAATCTTGTGTTGTGGTTACCGGGAGTTCTAGTAACCCGCCGACGAAATATGGCATAACCGTACAGCAACCGCCGCGCTGCGGATCAAGATGCGCGACGTTCGGAACCGACATATCGTACGAGAAGTCTAAATCTTTGAACCATTCTTGCCGACGGTAGAGCACCGCTGCGCGAAAACCATCGACTCCCCATTCGCGACCGTAGTTATTGATCTTAGCAACCCGTTGCATAAACTGGTGCCGATTCTTATACAATCGGCCATCATGATTCAGATCCTGGACAGCTATTTCAAAACCACGCTTGCTTATCGAGTCTAAGAAAGCGGATGTTACCTTATATCTCCGTTCCGGCACTACTTGGAAGGACGCCTTCAGTCCGTAAGCATCGTCAATATCCATGAGCGTCCCGCAGAAATCTCTCCCCAGGGCCGTTTCAACATCATGGGTCATGATCGCGGAACTCGGCGCCCCGTCAGGCCAGAACCAGATAAATGGAATTTTCTCCACTTTTTGCGACTTCAGCTCAAGAAGCATCACGCGTTCAAACAGATCGTCAACACTCCGATCAACAGGCCAATGTGGAAAGGAGATCTGATCCCAGCCTCTTAGGTGAACTCGCTGAAGATATTTCCTGACCTCAACCGACAGGATTGGACGCACACTGTAATACGCGGCCGCTAGGATGGCCTGTGCAATCGATTTCTCGTTTCGCGCCGACGAGGGATAGAACTCGCACCGTAAATTTTCTACTACCTCATCGATGTCGAACGGAAGGTGCACTTCACCTTGGTCAAACTTAACCTCGTGCAAAGCGTCAAGGAGATTGCCATTAGGAGATTCGTTCGGCTGAAAGAGCTGGCCATAACAAACAGTGTCGGGTCCAAAGCGAAAGAAGCCCTTGGACGCCGAGAGCGGCCCCGTCACTCCAAGACGGACGTACTGCTCCGGACATTTGAAATGATCCAGAAAGGAATCGTTCATTTGGCGTTTAGGCCCATCATCTCGATGCGACCACTCCGGCCTGACGGGCGCAGACTCAGAGATCCCACTCAAGTCTTTTTCGATTGATCCTGGCAATGTAGTGGAGAACCAGCAGGGGAGGCGTAAACAATAAAAATCACACAGCGGGGACGTCGAGTCAATGGCACCATCTGGCGTACCTAACGGGCAAGTTCCAACCCCCAGACCTAACTTGAAACTCCGGTAACGTGCTCGCTCTCTCGTACCTGACCGTAAATCACATTACGTTCGCTCGCCAATGACTGGTCATACGTCTCTTCCGGCTCGTATACCACGACGTGACTGCCCCTGGTCGAAAACTTGAACGGAATGCACAGCAGATTTTTCAATCGTATTCGCAAAGCCTCTCGCCGTTCTGGCGGCACGAAGAAGAGCATGAAACCGCCGCCGCCCGCTCCCAAAAGCTTTCCTCCCAGGGCTCCCGCGCTGCGCCCCGCGTCATAAATTTCGTCGATTGCTGCATTCGTGATTCGTTGCGTCAGCGTCCGCTTTATGCTCCAACTTTCGTGCAACAAGCGCCCAAAATCGTCGACGGGACGGTTAGGATTTGTAATGATCGCCTCAGCCTCATCGACCAAGCCCCGCATTTTGTCCAATTCTTTCGTCTTATTGGGCGTCTGCCGCTGCTGTTCTTGAGCGACCTCCGAAGCGATTCGCGAGAACCCTGTGAAATAAAGCGCCAAATTGCCTTCCAATTCGGCTAACCTGTCTCCCGATGTCAGTATCCGATTTACGTCCACCGACCCGTCTGTACCAAAATCGATTCGGTTGAAACCACCATAAGCTGCGCTGACCTGATCTTGCGCTCCGACCGTCTCTTCCAAGATTTCCTGCTCTACCTTTATTGCTTCCATGGCGAGCGAATGCTTGTCTCGCATTTGATTTCTAAGCGCGTAAAGTCCATGGAGAAGACCTACCGTGAACGCCGAACTCGTGCCTAATCCCGCCCGCGCGGGCAGATCGGCAATATGATGAATCTCCACGCCTTCGTTAATTCCAAGATATTGCAGACACCCGCGCACCGAGGGATGTTGAATGACAGTGTTAACCCCGACATTCTCAACCTTAGTGTAGGAAATACGACTGTGGTACTCAAAGAACGGCGGCAACCAGCGGCAGGTAATGAAGCATGACTTGTCAATGGTCGTCGACAACACCGCCCCACCGTGTTCGCGGTACCACACGGGATAGTCAGTGCCACCACCGAAGAATGAAATACGAAGTGGAGTGCTAGTGATCACCATATTCTTTAAGCCTTCCCTAAAATTGAGATCAGCGGTTAGAACGTCGCTTCGATTTGCAGGATTTTACGAGCTGCCTTCAGGAGAGAAGATGCCACTACATCAGAGCCACGAACAACGGACTTGTCATCCTCCGTCAGTCGAACCGTGCGGCATCCCGCAGCCCTGCCCGCCTCCACATCGTGTCCGGAATCGCCGATCATCCATGACCCGGCCAAATCGATCCCATGTTCCCGTGCGGCATCCAAAAGCATCCCGGGTTGCGGCTTGCGGCAAGCGCACCGCGGCTCGTTCTCGTGCGGACAGTAATAGATTGCGTCCAGCCTCGCGCTAGCAGCCTCAAACTCGCTACGCATCCGCGCGTGCAGGGATTCCAACTCATCTGTCGTGATGAGGCCCTTGGCGACACAACGCTGATTGCTTGCCACCACGACAAAGAATCCAGCCTGATTGAGCAACCGCACAGCATTGAGCACGCCGGGAAGAAACTCCATCTCTTCCCACCGCGTCACATATTGCCCTTCAGGAGCTTTTCGGTTGATCACTCCGTCGCGATCGAGAAACACAGCCTTCTTCATGAAATATCGTCTGCTCTACCAGTTCCGAGATGATGTGTCCGATCAATATGTGACATTCCTGAATGCGGGGTGTCTCGGTCGACGGCGCGCAAATGCAGTAGTCGACAACATCCGCCAACGGTCCCCCAGTCGCACCCGTCAGCCCAACGGTCTGCAGCCCCATCTTCCTAGCTGTCGACATCCCGCGAAGGACATTCGGCGACTTGCCACTAGTCGAAATGCCAATGGCCACATCACCACGACGGCCCAAGGCTTCAATCTGTCGGGAAAATAGCAAGTCAAATCCGTAGTCGTTGCCAATGGCAGTGACACAAGACGTATTCACCGAGAGCGCCAAAGCAGGCAGAGCCGGACGATCAAACGCAAACCGGCCCACAAACTCGGCAGCAATGTGCTGCGCGTCCGCCGCGCTGCCACCGTTTCCCATCAGGATAAGCTTGTTCCCCGCCCCAAGGCTATCGATCAGAATTTCTGAGACTTTGCCAACGGTCGCGATCAAGCGAGAGTCGTCGAGCAATTGCTCCTTTACCGCAATCGACGCCTCAATCGATTTTCTGACTTGGCTTTCGAAAGGACTCCCGGTTTCCATCAAATCTCCCTTTATCACTAGAAAATTGCTAACGAATAAAAACGGGACGCAAAACCGGTGGATCGAAGACTGGAACGTCCCTGCCTCGTTAGGCTTGCGTTCCTTGAGCGTCGTGTGACGTCGCACGATACAGCCGGTCTAGCAGCACCTGGGCGCGCGCGTAGTCCCCCGGAGTTCCTATATCGATAAACATCCCGCGCCGTTCTGCTGCATATACTCCCTGATCAAGTATCTTTGGAAAAACATCCTTCTCCAGGCTGGACGGACCAGCCGGAATTTGATCAAGAAGTGCGCGTCTGAAAACATAAATACCCGCATTAATCAGCCCCGGAGAATCGTTTCCAGTCTTTTCAGAGAACGCTGTGACCCTGTGGCCCGAATCCGCCACCACCGTCCCGTAGCGGCCAGCATTTTCAACCGCCACAACCGCCACGGTCGCTAATCCGCCATGCAAACAATGAAAGCGAAGCAGCTGACCCAAATCAATCTCTAAGTAAGAATCCCCATTCATCACCAGGAATTCCGGCACGCTTTGAAGGTGGGTTTCTGCGAACTTGATAGCGCCAGCGGTTCCGAGTGGCTGTGATTCCTTGGAGTACTCAATTGCGACCCCAAGACCTCGCCCGTCGCCAAACTCGCCTTCGATCTGATCCGCAAGATAGCCGGAACACATCACCAAATGCCGTATCCCTTGCCCCTGCAGCTGTCGAATAAGCAATTCAAGAAACGGCCGATCTCCGACCGGGGCTAGAGGTTTTGGCGTGGAGGGTATAATCGCGCGCAACCGAGTTCCAAGACCGCCTACCAGAATAACGGCCTTGGTGTCAGTGTTTTTCATTTGATTCGCAGTACATGTGGCAGCCTTGATCCTGAACGTTAGGCGCTGCAGCAAACAAAGAAAATTAGTATCCAACGACGCTGCACTGTTCTCACACCGCGAGTTTCACATAAGCATCTTGCGTCAACTCGGCGACCGCCGCCCATGAGTGATGGGTATTGGCGTGATTTCTTATTTCCTCGCGTGTCCTACCCGGGTTCCGATAAAGGTCACTGCCGAAGTAGGTTTCGATAGCTTTGGCCAAATCCGTCGGATCACCCGGACGGCACAGAAACCCAGTCCGACCTTCAACAATCTCTTCCCTGAAAGAGCCCACGTCAGTCGCAATCACTGGCAAGCCAAAGCTATAACCAAGGAACAGCACCCCACTTTGAAAGATCTCGTTGTACGGGAGAACCATCACATCGGCTGCCTTGAGATACAGTTCCATGTCTTTATCTGGAATGAACTCGGACTTGAGGATAATCTGCCCGCGCTCTATCTCTGAAGGAATCGTTTGCTTGATTTGGTTCAGGTATCCTTCGTTCTCCTTTTGCACCTCACCGGCAATGATGAGACGGTAGCTAGCATCACGTTCGGCCAGCTTCTGAAATGCCTTCAACAAATGCTCTATGCCCTTGTAAGGCTTAATTCTCCCGAAACAAAGAATCGCCTTTTCGCTATTCCCGAGGCCCAACCGCCGCTTGGCTTCTGTCGGAGTCAAGTCTGTGTCCGGGAAAGCATCATTGATGGGATGCCGGATCACAGTGACCGCACGATCGCGCCCCCCAAACTCTGCAATGAGCTCATCCTTCATCTTCTGCGTATGCACGAAAATATGATCTGTCAACCGATATTGCAGCCTTAACGTAAGGCGATTCAGGACCGAATCATTCCCATCTCTCCTGCCTTGATTAACATTGTGCGCAGTGAGCGCGATCTTTTTTTTCATTAGCCTGTAATAGAGCATCAGCAGAGTTCGGTCGAAGAACTGGATCTTACTGTTCCACAAAATATGAAAAATCTTAGGCTCCGCACTCGCCGTGTACCGAATCAGGCGCGCATAGTGCCTTAAAACCCTCGAAAGCTTACCTAATGCCGTGCTCCTCGATGGCTGAGGAGGCCACAGATTGAAGAACTGCAGACCAGGCGTGGTGTGCATCTCAGGGCTGTCGACATAGTCGCTGCCGATGACGTCCAGACGAACTCCCTTTGCGACCAGCGCCATCGCCAAACCATACGCGTAGGGCCGATCGAATCCGCCGGTCAGCAAAGCCACCTCTAACTCGGCCGATTGCGCGTCTCGGTTGGGATGAATCGTGATGTCTTCAGTAAGCGTAGTCAGCAAAAGCCTCTTCGACCGTAGCCAAATTGGACGCCAATAATGATCCCATTAGGGGCGGTGGGGCAGGCTAGCGACAAGCATGAGCAACGAAAGCAGGCAATTCACACGAATTAGCCTGCTGCTGCGCTGAACTGTCGCAGATCAGACTGAACAAAACCCACGTTCGGTGCATGTCTCGGGATCACCAATATATCATAGGCTCACCATAGGTGCGGACCAACATTCGTCTCGACCCGCGGACCACGAGATCTAATGAACAGTAGCCTGCAGCCCTGTCGGCGCTGGAGGTCCGTTCTGGCCTGAAGGATCGTTTTGATACACGCCCTCATCGAATTGTCTCACGTCAGGAAATAGCATCGCGCCCGTGCAACTTGCGCCGGGATTGGAGGTCAGCGCATAACTGATTGTGGTTGTGGTCGATCCTATCATCAACAATTCGCCACCGTTAGGATTGCACGCAGAATTCACTCCACTCAACTGAAATCCACCCATGACGTGCTGGTTGCTACTCGGAAGGCCCGAAATCGTTAGAGTTTCCGTTCCGCCTGACCAACTGGAACCTGTGATCGTGTAGGAATGCTGGTAGGTCGGGTCGACGGGAAGATTTTTCCATGCGATTTGCGCCGGAATGTCGTAGGCATAGCCATTCACATAGGGTCCACTCGTCACGTCAGGCCCGATGGGAGGAAACGGTTGGGTCTCACTGGTACTGCAATTAGTCGGAAACGTGCTCCACGCTGTGCACACTTTCCACCACGAGAGTCCGGTACCGCCATTCGCGTGGGGCGTACAGGTCGAAGACGTATAGCCGGCGAGAAAAAATGAGCAGGGCAAATTGTTATTCGCTGGCACCGAGTTCGAGAAGGACGAAAACTTCCCACCCAGCGACAAAGGCACCTCGGAACTGACAAAGCGGACACCAGAATTCGGCGGAGTGTCTGACGACTGAGTAACGTTACTGACGTTGCCCCATCGCAGCATCGTCGGCAGGGCATAGGTATCGGTCGTCGTGCCGAATCCCCAAACGTAGTTATATGTGGTAGCGGAGTTGGTGACCTGATAGGTCGAAATTCCCGGCCCACCGCAAACGTTCGCTACCGCATTTTCGACGCGGGAGAAATCATCAACCTCGAAGCAAAACGGATTGCCTCCGCCGGGAATGATATAGGGTGGGTCCCACCCAGAGATGTAATTGCGGAACCACGTGTTCAGTGTGTGAGTTCCCCACGTATCATCATCGGCAGTTTTTCCAAATTCATTTCCTTCCCGGAGGGTAAACGCCGATCCCGCAGTACTGCTGTTGTGGATGAATTCCGTGTTCTGGTAATAGTTCGTCTGCGAGTCACGCAGATAGTTATAAGCGAAAATGTCACCTTCACTGGAGCCTGCCCCCTCGAAAATTCCGGCCTGAAAAATATTATTGATAATCAAGTCGTCTGAATCTTCTTTGTACTGAATCGTAGTCTGTGAACCGCTGGAAGTGTTGAAGTTGCTCGGATTCGGATCAATATCGAAAAGGTAGCTATTAGCCACCAGAGAGTTTTTGGTGTTCCCAGCGATATACAACGCCCGGTTTAGTGGCACTCCTAGTAATCGAACACCTTTGATCCAGCAGGCGTAGCAGCTGCCCATGTAGATGGTTTCGTCCACGTCGAAGCTGAAAAATACCGTCAAGTCTTCCAGACCATTCCCGATCCCAACATCTCCTTGTTGCGTCTGCCAGTTGAGATAGGGAGTCTGAGCGTATGCCCAGTTGGGCATATATAAGCCGGTATTCACGCTAATCGTATAATTGCCGCCGCCGCTGTTCGTAACAGACGTTACGGTGAAAACCTGCTGTTCGCTCATATTCGAGCTGCCCGATCCTCCACTGCGATCGCATACGGATTGGAGGCTGCAAATGTAAAGTCCGCTGTTATCCGAAGACGTTCCGGTGCATGGGTGTCCGCTGAATCCGGTGTCACACTGATTGATCCAAATGAGCTGTCCAACGCTCGGGGGACTGGCCGTTGTGCAAATGAAGGACGTGTTTCCTACGGTGTAATTCGATGACGCTGAAGTCAGAGGGCAAGACCCGGCGCCTGATGCCGCCCCGAGATAGATGTAGGTAGTAGTGCCGCTCAACTGAAGAGTAGTGGATTGCGGCCCGCTCCCGCGCAAAGTCACATTGTTTTGTGCATAGCCACTGGTGCTGGAGTTGATGTTGAATGTCCCAGAGCCGAGAAGCAAGTATGAGCCCGCGGGGTTTGCCGCACCACAGGAAGCGAGTGCCGAATTGATTGTTGCGACTGATGCCGTGGACGGAATAGGAATCGTCGTTCGAGCCTGCGCGGACGTACAGGCAGGTCGCGTCGGCGGAATCCACGGAGCCGTAGTCGTCTCACCGTCTGGCAAAATAGGAGGGAGACCCGCACCCGTCCAGTTGATTGCTCGGCTGGTCGCCAGGATCGTGGACCAGGCCTGCCCATACGAAAGCGCAGGAAACAACAACAATATTGATAGCGACATCGAGATAAGGGGGTATCCATGCGAATAATCGCGTCTCATTTATTTCCGGTCTCCACTGACGGCGTTTTGCGCGCTAAAAAGAGTCTAGCGACACAGCGCAATCAGCGCCAGACGCGGAAGTACACCGGATTCCCTCCAAAGAGCGCTCGCCTCTGACCTTTCGGACATGACCAATCGGAATCATCGCCCCCACCACAAAGAAGGCGTCCGCCAGAACACCTCGATAGATCGCTCGGCGCAGTCATCGATGATATGCGCAAGTTCTTGAGGCTTGACCCATTGCCGCAGGGTCAATCCGAGGTCGCAGTCGCTGGCGTAGTTGAATTCACCTTCTTGAGCCAAGCCCGTTAGAAGGTAGAGGCATTCGAGTCCTTCTCGCCTAAACTCCGGTAGGTTTACCTCGTACGAAAGGTAAGGGACCGGACGCCGCAGCCCCTTTAGAACACTGAGTTCGTAACCTTCCACGTCGATTTTCACGAAAAATGGAGCGCCATATTCACCGGCCAACTGCTCAAGCGTTGTCGTCTCAACGGTTCGCTTTTCCGCGAATTCCAACAGATCGGGGGTATTGGCAAAACGTTCCTTGTGTCCCTTCAGTGTGTCGACCCACTTTTGGCTTAAAGTATTGAGAGCTGAGCCGGGCCCATCTACCCACATGGTCTCAACAGAAGTCTTGTCGCTCGCCGCCTTGCCAACAATGCTCACTGGCTTGGGAGAGAATCTGTAGCTGAGGAACCTTCCCCGCAAAAGTTGCTGGTTGCGTTCATCAGGCTCTACCGCGATTACCCTTGCCCCGAGCCTGGTGAAAACATCCGTCTTCTCGCCGACATTTGCTCCGACATCGAAAATAAGGTCGCCCTTCCGAAATCCTTGCAGCAGATTACGATAAAACTCAACTTGCCTTCTTCTGGCTTCAATAAGCTCCGCGTTGCTCAGGTGCCACCAGATATCCCGCACGCACGAAGTCTTCAGTCGCGCATAGAGCGTAGTGTGCTTAAGAGTCGAGATAATCTGCGATTCTTGAGATTGCGCCGTCATCATTAGTCTTTGCCTTTCAACCTGCCGTACGGTCTTAACAACGGTGCTCCCCTTCGTTCCTTTGTTTAGCCAATCGCCGTAGAATGAATATTGTGACAGGCCGCTCCACGAGACCCTTCCACCGAGGGCGTCGGCGCTGTCATCTGGCTGATCAGGAACTGGACGATTCGCTCTGCAGCGTGACCATCGCCGTAAGGATTTGCGTGCGCGGTCATCCTCTGGTAGCAAGCCGGGTCGTCGAGGAGCGAACTCACGGCCGCGACAATTGCCTCCGGATTTGTGCCCGTGAGGCAGGCGGTGCCGGCAGCAATCGCTTCCGGGCGCTCTGAAACCTCGCGCATAACCAGCACGGGTTTGCACATCGAGGGCCCCTCTTCCTGAATCCCTCCCGAATCGGTGAGCAGGACATGTGCACGCTGCATGCACGCAACAAAGGAGACGTAATCGAGTGGCGCAAGCAGCTTTACGTTGGGCAACCCGCCGAGAATCTCCTGTACAGGGGCTTGCACATTAGGATTCAGGTGAACGGGATAAACAACCAGTACGTCAGGACGTTTTTCAGCAAGGGCCCGAACCGCTTCGCAGATCCTGCGAAATGGCAGACCGAAACTCTCTCTTCGATGAGCGGTTACGAGGATGATCTTCAGCCCATCTGTCGAACCTAAGCAATCCACCGCCAAGGTCGGTTCTTTGGCCAAGCGTGCCTGTGTGAGTAACAGAGCATCGATAACCGTATTTCCAGTTACTAATATGTTCTCCGGGTTGACCCCTTCGAATAGTAGGTTGCTCCGCGCCCCTTCCGTCGGAGCGAAGTGGAAATCCGTGAGATGCGTGGTGAGACGGCGGTTGATCTCTTCGGGAAACGGATCCTGCTTCCTCCCCGTGCGCAAGCCGGCTTCGATATGGCCAACTGGAATGTGGCAGTAGTACGCAGCGAGCGCCGCAGCAAAGGTCGTGGTCGTATCCCCCTGGACAAGGAGCAGGGCGGGGCGTTCCCGCCGCAGGATCGGATCAAGTCCCGTTACACAGGCCGCCGTCACGTCGGCAAGGCTTTGTCCCGCCTTCATCACTCCCAGATCGTAGTCCGGGCGCAAGCCGAAAACTCTCAGCATCTGGTCGAGCATTTCCCTGTGCTGCCCGGTGACGCAGATCTGGGGCTCGAAGTGCGCCCGATGTTTCTTCAATTCCAGCACTACCGGCGCCATTTTGATCGCCTCAGGTCGTGTTCCAATCACAACCATTACCTTTCTGGGCTCGTTTGTATCCAAAATTTTTCTCCTCACTATCCTGAAAGATCTTATTAACCTGCTAGAAGGCTGGTGAACAAATCACCGGAAACCAGCGGCAAGTGACGGTTAACTGGAGTGCGTTTCACAAGATCAGCTCACACACCTAACCTGCGCCATCCTTGACCACGGAAGGTCCGGTTTCGGACCTTGCCGCACCGCCCAATTCAAGACCTGAGTTGTCGCCTGGGCCTTCGCATCCCAAGTTAGGCATTCCCGAGCGTAGGACATGCCTTGCTGTCGCAAGCGGTTAAGAAGGTTCCGATTGCCCTCGAGATCTCTCAAAATCGTTTCCATCTGTGATACCACTTCGTCCTCGCTGGAAGGGGGAACCTTATACCCCACATCTGGATGGACGATATCCCCAGGCCCGCCGTGATCCAGGATCACAGGGACGGCACCGCTCGCAAGGGCTTCAAAGACCACACCCCCGCCACCCTCGCGGAGCGCCGGAAGCACCACCACATCTGCCGACCGCAAGCGCCTGAGGACCTCCGCATGCCCGAGCCAACCACAGAAGTCGACGGCCTTCTCGATTCCCAGGAACTTCACCAGTTGCTCGAGATTATTCCGCTCCGGGCCATCGCCGATAATGGTGAACCGGGCCAAACCGTTCCTCAGAACCGGCGCAGCCGCGCGCAAACCGACGTAACAAGCTTTCCGGCGAACCAAGCCGCCCACAAAAATCAGTTCAAGTTTTGCGCTGGCATCCGGACTGCGCGAGTCAGCGACGCAAAGGGATCGCGAAATGCCATTCTCCGGGACAAAAAACAGCTTCTCGCCATGCGCGGCAAACTGAGCACGCATGTGGGACGTTGCGGCTATGATGGCCGTGGCGTGGCGATAGGTGGACCGGGCAAAAGGCAGAAACCGGTGCAGATTCCTGAATCCGAAGTTTATCCACTCCCTTTGCTTGTCCGGCTGGCTAAAGCCTGGCGCGGATCGCAAACCACCATTGAGCGGCCCCATCACGAAGGGTATAGGCCCCTTGCGCAGGAAGAAAGCGAACGGACTCGGCAGCACTGGCGTCATCGGCAGGACACGCAGAACGACATCGAACTCGCCCGCAAAAATGCGGCGCCGCAACTGCCTCCAGGCGTACCATTCCCACGCGACAGAAAACGGATAGCCGAAAGCGGTCAACGCCTGAGAGTCAAAGTTCGATTTGAAGATCTTGCGGAAACACCAGTCTTGAATTCGCTCGAGCATGCGCATCCGAACCACCTCGATGGCTCGAAACGACGCCTTTGCTCGGCGCACATTATTCTCGGCGGGCGATCCAATTACCAAAGTGACATCATGGAGCTGCGCAAGTGCTGCCGCATGACAATAACTAACATAAGGGATGCTGATGCCCTCCGGATTGCAAGACGGTGCCAACATCAGGAGCCGCAAACGGCTCATAAATTCTCCTTGTGAAGGAAGGCTCTTAGGCCAGGATCAGACGTAAAGTTAATCGCATGTAATATCAGTAGTAAGTTGGTCTATTCGAGTAAGTGTCCAGACTCGCTTTTTCGCGACACTCATCCTCAGTCTTCGCGGTGTGAATTCAGTATCGCTTATAAATTAACTTGCCACTTACCTTCTCCGCGCCACATAGGCATTGCCGGCGCACCTTATGTGTCGACGGTGACAGGTATTGCGCCTCTGAACGTGCGCTCGGGCAAAAGGTCGCGAAGAAGCGAAACAGTCTCATTGATGGGCTGAAGACCCCTGTACAGAGCAATCACCGAGACGAAATAGAGGGTGAAAAAAATTAAGGAAACTGAAACCATTCTCGCAAAAGCGCCCGGCGCACCGAGCATCCCCTCAAAGGGCGGAACAGTCCTGATGATGAGGGCGGTCAGACTCGCCGCACAGACCGATGCTGCAAAAAATTTCCAGACCACGGCGAATACCGGCCGGATGCCCAGTCCAATCGGCTTTCCGGCATATGAGAAGCCAGGAAACATCAGCAGGAAATACGAAGTTGTCCAAGCGAAAGCGATTCCCGAAGGGCCCCAGCGTAATGCCAGCAAGAATAGAGTCACTGTACACGCAAACTCCATCAAACCCCAGCGAAACCATCTCTCGGGGCGGCCGATTGAAAGATGAATCCAGCCGTGTGTGTTATACAACAACATCACTCCGATTCCCGGACCGAATAAGGCAAAGATTCGACCCGCCTCCTCCCAGCCAGGCCCTAGAAGAAAGCGAAAGAGATCCACCCCAATTAGAGCGAAATCCGCTCCGATCCCCATCCCCACAAGCGCGAGCAGCGATATCGTCCGCAGGAAGTAGCGCTGGAATTGTTCGCGGTCCCGGTTGAGGCGGCTAAGTGTACTCACGACCACTGCGGACAGCGGCGCCAGCAATTGCGTTTCTGGAAGAACGAACAAGTCATACGCCTTCTTATAATATCCAAGTGCCCGAGCGCCAAATCGCCATCCAACGAGGAGGTTATCTGTGTTACGAGTCAAGTAGCCAAATGCAAAATGCGAATAAACGTTCATTGCGAACTTGAACCCGGAAGCGGTGCCATCGACACGACTCGGCAAACGCGGCCTCCATCGGCACACCAGGCAAGCAGCCGCAGCTAGCACCGCGTTCTGCGTCACACTGCCCCAAACCAGCGCCCAGTAGTGCCAGCCCGCCGCTGCCAAGACGATACACACGATCACATAAATTGCTTGCCCAACGAAATTGATGATTGCCGTGGTCCTGAAATGCATGGCGCGCTGCAACAGTCCCATATGAATGTTGCCCAAGCAGCCAATCCCAATAGTCAATGCCATACCCTGAGTCACTCGAACGACAACAGAGTTATGATAAAAAAGCGCAAGCAGCGGACCCGAGCTGGCGAAAGCGAGAGTGAGAAACATGCCGATTCCAAGATTGATCCAAAACAGGTTGCTCGCGAGGGAATCTGTGAGTTCTTCGCGCTGCATGATCAATTCCGTGAATCCATTTAGACCGAAGCTGCGAAACAAGAGGCTAAAGGTAGTGACCATGGTGACGATCCCAAAATCAGATGGAGTAAGTAGCCGTGCCAATATGACCACTGATCCGATCCCCACAGCAAAATTACCCGCCGAACCAGCTATAGCCGCTCCTGCGCCACGAACTGCGCTCCGGCGAAGTCCCTTGCCTGTGGCAATAGGGTGGAAGGAACCGTCGGACTGAAAAGGTTTCAACTATTCTCCTTTTAGCGATGTCGATGCATTAAATTATCGACAACTTTGCGACGTCCGATTGTGAGAAGGTTGATGCCAGCATCTCAGCCTTATTTTCGACGAGGCGTCCGCCGACGCCCTACGCCGCTGGCACAAAGTTCCCCCGCAACCATTCCTCCAGAACAACCAGGCTGAAGAGAATCTTGTGGTGATCGCTGGCTCCGGACCGGTGCTGTTCCAGGAGACCGCGGACCGCCGCTGGTCGCAAATAATCAAATATATGCGACTGACGATCGAGCAACATTCCTTCCATTTTCCGCGATTGCGCGTCGCGGAACCATTCATCTACAACATTCGTGGCGAAGCCGCGCTTTTTTCGGCGGAGAATGGCCGCAGGCAGGAAGGTTTTGCAGACCTCGCGATGCAGCCATTTGCCTCCACCGTTGCGCACCTTGAAGCTTGCCGGAAGTCTTTCCCCATACTCGACGACTTCCTTGTCCAGATAGGGCACCCGCACTTCGAGACTGTGGGCCATAGAAAGTTTATCGGCGTACATCAGCAGCTCATCCGGCAGGGTCGATCGCAACTCGATGAACTGAAGACCGCCGAGTTCGTCGGTTCTGTCCATCAGATCTGGGAACTCCTCCCAGGACCTCAGTATCTCGTCCCCCGCCGCCGGCGGCAGAACGTCAGATTCAAAAAGCCCATCGACCTGATCGCCGGGCAACAGCGAAAGGACCTGCTGATATCTGCGCAAGCGTTCCGGCGTATCCAGCGAGCGCACGCCTCGCTTCAAGGTTTCATTCCTCGGTAGCGCCTCCACCGCGGACGAAATCGGTCCTCGCACCCAATTGGGCAAACGTCCCCAGAGCGGGCCGTAGCGAGTTCCTAAATGGCGGCGATACCCGCCGAACAGCTCGTCAGGACCCTGACCGATGAGCGCTACCTTGACATCTCGTCGCGCCCTTTCGCAAATAAAAAACATCGGCAAAACTGAAGACGTGGCTACCGGCTCTTCCATGAACTCGACGACCCGCGGGAGTGACTCCTCGAAGGTGCGTCGATCGAGCAAGACCTCTGTGTGTTTCGAACCGAACACGGCGGCCGTTTGTGCCGCGTCCGCAAGTTCGTCGTCGGCAAAAACGTTGCCGTAGCCAACCGTGAAGGTACGCCAAGAATTCCCGTAAAGATTCATGAGCGCCAGGAGCAGCGCGGAATCGATACCGCCGCTCAGCAGGAGTCCAAGAGGCACGTCGCTTAGCAGATGACGCTTGACGGAGCGCTTGTAAATTTCAAGCAACTCTTCCCGAGCCTCGTTTTCAGATTTCGCGGGAGAAAATGGCTCGGGATGGAAGCGGTACCAGCGTTTCAGCCCGTACCCGCCGTCTTCGAAAATCAGCATGGTTCCGGCCGCAAGCTTCCGGATGCCCTTGAAAACCGTAAAAGGCGAAGGAGTGAAACGATACCGAAGGAAAAGATTCAGAGCCGTGGTATCGGGCTCGGGACTCTCCTTCGCCACAGCCAGGATGGTCCGAATCTCTGAACCGAACGATACGTTGCCGCCTTCGATTTTGTAATAGATAGGCTTGATGCCGAACGGATCCCGCGCGATCACCAGCCGCCGCTTCCGTTCGTCCCAGATCGCGAGGCCAAACATTCCGTTCAGCCGGTTTAGCACCTCGTCGCCCCACTGCTTGTAGCCGAGGACAAGTACTTCCGTGTCGCAGCGGGTTCGGAAGACGTGGCCGAAACTCTCGAGTTCGCGCCGTAGCTCAGGGAAGTTGTAGATCTCGCCGTTGAAAACCACGCGGACCGATTGCTCTTCATCCGACATGGGCTGGTGCCCGCCCTCGATATCGATAATGGAGAGACGGCGAAAGCCAAGTCCAAGCGGACCGTCGACGTAATAGCCCTCATCATCAGGACCGCGATGGACCATGCTGCGTGCCATCTTCTCTATGTCGCGGCGTAAGACCGGAGCTTGCCGTTCGTAGTTAAATTGTCCGCAAATTCCACACATTGGGAGCCTACGCCTTTGTCCTGGAAGAATTTGCAGGCTGACCGCTTCGCAACAGCAGAAAGCTAAGGCTGCGAAACAGTTGCGCCTGCGCCCAGCGATGCATGGGAACGTTGTCCCAGCCGAGAAACAATTGACGCGTCCGGAAGCAACCGTCCGGCTTTTGCCAGACGGTCAGAACTTGATTCACAACACCATCCACCAGCCGGTCTAGCTTTTCGAAACGGCCCCTGAGCAAGACACCGAGATTGATGCACTCAGCGTAATCGTACAGCTCCCGGCGGTAAACAATAAGTCGCGGCGGCTTTGAAAAGGGTTTGGGTATGCCCCGTTCATCGAACAGGGTGCGGACGTAGTAATCAACTCCGCGCTCGATCGCGCTGGTGATCTCCCGGTTGCCGGTCAGCGCCTCTATTTTGGCAAGTGCCTTCATCACAAAACAGGTATGAAAGTGATCGATGAAGTGCCTCTTCCCATCCCTGGCGTAATGCCAGGAGCCATCTGCATTCTGAGATTCAAGCACAAAATAAAGATTCCTATCGGCCGCTTTTTGATAGCGATCTTCTGAGAAATCCATCGCCGCCTGCGTCAGCAGAAACGCCCGATAAGCATTCGCATTGATGACTGCCACCGATTGCTCGGGGGTTGGAGTGTAGGAACACGCAGCGGCTCTCTCTGAAGTCGCGAAATCCGCATAGTCACGCAGGCCGTGCTCGGCTATCGATCGCATGATTTCCCGCCAGCGAGGATTGTTGTCGATCTTGTGTACTTCCCGGAATGCCTCGTAGACATAAGGCACCGTAGTGATGAGCGGCGTTCCTTCCCAGATCGTGCCGCGGACAGTTCCCCAGTTGAATGGATAACCCCAGCAATACTGCTCGTACCCTGGGCAGCGCGTTTCTTCAAGTACTTGCAAAAAGTGCAGCGCGCGATTGTAGTGCCGTTCGTCATTCAAATGCCTTGCCAAAAACGCGAAACCCATCGCGTAATGCGCGTCCGCAATAGGGAATCTTTGCCGTTTCCAAAATAACTTTCGCGCCGACGGCATAAAGGCCTCACAGAAGATGATTGGGGCCACTGCCACAGTCCCGAGGAGCGGCTTCCGATAGTAGAGCGCTTTGGCGTTCCGGCACCGGTCGCTTGCGTAGAACGTCTGAAAATCGTAGGAGGTCTCTCCGTAGCTATCGAGCCAGGAGATGAAACGGCGCACGCCCTCCGAGACTTCTCCGAGCGGCAAACTGTCTGTGTCGGCATTCGAAAACACATCGATTTCGGCGTGTACGGCTGAGGTCATGTAAGTCCTTTGGCTTGTCGTTCGAGGAAATCCGTTCCTAGCACATCCCAGGCTGACTTAGATTCACTTTGCCGGGCTGGTTCGAGCACCAGTCGGTTCCGCGGGCAGAAGCTCGAAACTATTAACCTTCTTGAACCTGCACAGAGACGAGATGATGGATTTCAGTTTCTGCATCTGCTCGGCGCGATGAAACCGCATAAGTTCGGGTGAGACCGGTCGCTCCATGCGGCTCAAAAAGGCCGCCAAGTAACCGGCGAACAGCGAAACGCCTGCAATCACGTACGGACGTTTCTTTACGTGATACATGCAACGGAAAACCTCCCAAAGAGGATGCCCGCCGAGAATGTAATCCTTCTTGCCGTAGGCAAAGCTCTTACCAATAATGCCGCGGTCGGCCGTTCCCAGTGGCCGATGATGCAAGAAAGACTTTTCTCGAAACGAGCGCGTGTTCCAGCCGATCATGCGCGCGGTCATCACTGCCATCCAATCGATGCCGCCAACTTTACTGGGAACATATCCGCCAATCTCCTCGAAGCACTGCCGCCGAAAGATTTGGCACTGCCCGGAAACATACGTCTGTCCCTCGAAACTGTCGACACCAGAATTGTATCCGCTGGGCTCGGTGAATACGGTGCCGGCAACGCCCAGCCGACTATCCTGGCTGAACTTGGAGAGTAGAAACTCGAAATGATCCGCGTCTAGTGAGACATCGGCATCCAGATTCCCGATGATGTCATACGGGAGTTGCTTAACCCGCTCCAATCCGGCATTGAACGCGTGTACCTTCGCTGCGAAGTGCCGTTCCTTCCGCACAGGACGATTTACCAGCTCAATCCAGCTGTACCGTTCCGCGTACCTCGCCGCAATCTCCCCTGTCGCATCCGTCGAACCGTCGTTCACAATAACCCACTTCAGCGGAAGCACCGTCTGGTGCACAACGGATTCGAGCGTCTTCTCGATGAAGCGCGCTTCATTCCGACTGGGACTGATCAACACGTATTGTAGGTTGTTAGTCTCGTTGCTCATAATAAGTTCTCGGAGCGTCAATTTCGATGAATGCGGTCTAGGCGGATTCGACGAACAGTCTATGCGCCAATTCCAGGGACAGCAGCCTGTGAATCTCGTCTGTGTGGTTCTCGTCGCCGCGCAAATGGCCACTCACCACCCGCTCGACTCCTGCACGGTTGACGTACGGACGCGCCAGCGCACGATCATCCAAAAGAATCTCACGCACGTAATCGCGGAGCTGGTCTCTATACCAGACCCGAAAATGGAACGGCTTGTGACGGCCCAGCCAGATTCGCTCTAGGCGAAGTGGGGCTAACAGATGGTCGATTCGTGCCATCCACTGGGGCATGCCCATGTCATACGCGTATTCTGCCTTAAAGAAAAACTCGAGGTACAGATGCGTCAATGCGCTATTCAGCCCGCCAGAGCCTCGATCGGTTCCTATTTTGGCCAGCATCGGATTCCCTTCGCGGATGAGCCGAGCCCTCACTTTTTCATTCGCAGCGATGGCGTCCGGGCGCGGGGCCATGTACACAGTCTTGACGACATCATTATCGAGGAACGGGGAGCGAATCCCCACCTGCGTCTGTTCCAGTCCGAGCACACCATAGTGATGCCAAGGTGATTGGCGAAATGCTACGAACGAGATGGGATGGCTCTCGCGTGCGGCATTGTAGGTTTTTATTCCGGAGCCGATCTGCTCGCGGAGAGGTTCAAAGAGCCCCGCAGCAGGCTCTCCCGCCTTAAACATCACCGCCTGCAGCATAATTTCGCTGCCATAAGTTCCCACCATCCGGACCGGCGCGATTTCTCGAACCTTCTCTTGTACATAAAGGTCAGCGGACCGGCTGAGATCCACGCCCGCGTCCGTCAAGTAAATCGAGCGCTCGGCGTAGTGCGCAAAACGCGATAAAAACTCCGGCCCAGCCGTGATCACATGGTGAGGCTGCTCACAAATCTTCGCAACGCGACGTCCGAGTTTCACATCCTCATGGTCGCGATACGTGCTGCCCCACGTGTAGCAAGGCATCGAGTTTGCCTGTGCCTTGTGCCACGCCAGGATGATGCGGGTATCCAGACCACCCGTCACCGACATCCCAACCCGCTCGCGCCCGTTGAAATAACGCGGCAGATTGCCGACAAATGCGCTTCGCAGTTGACGATAGTACTCTTCCGGATCCAGCGCTTCCTGCTGCTCCCACTCCTTCGGCTCAAAGTAGGAATTCTTTGCCGCGAGAGCGCCGTTCCGGAAGACCCAGGCCGACGCCTGAGGCAGAAGATAAATATCGGGAAACAACGTCCGGTTCTCGAGCACACACCCGCAAGCAATGAATTCGCCAATTCCACGGGGATCCGTGCCGCGCAGTTCTGGCCGAACCTTCAGAATGGCCTTGGCTTCTGCGGCAAAATAAAACGCGTCCTCAGAGTCGTGATAATACAGCCGCTGCAGTCCGTAACGGTCATTAAACAGCGTCGTGGTACCTTGTTGACGATCCGCAACCACTCCGTGAAATCGCCCATTCAATCCCTTGGGGAAATCCGCCTCATCATCGTAGCGATGAACCAGGTAGGAGGAATCCTCATCCGAGAACCGGTGCCCGCGTTGCCGAAGCGCCTTCTTCAAATCAGGATCAGGAAATTCCTCGCCCGAAAAGAAAAGTGAAACCTCACCATCTTCGCTGCGAACCGGCATGCCATCCGCAAACGATCCCCGTCTGGCGACCCAGCCGACATAGATGCCATTTTCAGGATCGCTCCAGGTGCCGCAGTTATAGAACGACTCATGGCGCAGACACTTCACCATTGCGAGCAACTGTTGCTCTGCGATCGCGCTGGGAAGCTTCGTGATGAGACCAACTAATCCGGGCAAAAGAAACTCCTAGAACGATTCTGCCTTCAAATGAAATCTGTGCTGATACCAGCGGCTACGGAGTTCGCGCAGTTTCTCCGCCAGCGATTCCGGCATGTGTTCTGCCAAGCGCCGATGCAGGCCGAGACGGAACGCCACAGCGCCCCATCGCGTGAGTGGAACGTAATAGCGGTGTACATCAACTCGCTGAAACCCGTTCCGCTCCTTGAAGTCGCTCAAGCTGCTCCGAGCCTTGTTTCCGTAGGCGAAGTTCGCATAGACGAGGCGCGTTATCCCAACATTGGCAGACGAGCGTACTGCCTGCGCAACCAGCGCGTTTGTCGGCGCCTTATCGCGATAGCTAATTAGCGACAGGATGTGCATCAAACCCGCTTGCGTTCGTTCGTCGTTCATCGTCAGCTTTATGAAACCAATTAATTTATTGGCGTCGAAGGCGCCTATGAAAATGCTGCTGTCGAGAAAGGTTGCGCTCATAGCACGTACAGATTCTAAGTTCTTGCCGTAATGCGGAAACCGCCGCCCCTGCCTAACCGGAACTTCGTTGTAGATCTCCCAAATTCCGTGAACGAGCGCATCATCAAAGGGTACTTCTCGGATCACGATCCCTTTTTTTCCCGCTTGCTTGGCCTTGTTACGGGCCTTGAAGCCAATCTGTTGCGTCCACCAGTGATCAAATGTGGAGATCGGCAGAACTGCGAAGTTGTCCCATTCAAAAGGAAACGGGTATTGCGGCGAGGTCTCCTGCAATTCTTGCAAGAACGTGAAAACATCTGCACGCCCGGAGTCTCTCAATGCAGCAATTCCCGATTTTGGGTCCGCCACGAACTTGTACCCCTCGCCCTCGACCTCCGCAACCCGGCAGAGCCGACCTTGCACTAGTACGGTCCTGCCTTCCAGATTGAGTTTCTCTTCTTCTCTGTCCATCTTTTGTCCATCCGTGGAAATCATTCGAATAGTTTCTGATCAGTGATATTAAGGCTCTGCCTAATAACTGAACCCGCCTCTTGGATCGCGCCGGTGCGGTCAGGGGAAACAGAAGCCTCCCCGATCTGAGTCTCTAATTTCCCGCTACCGAATACTTTGTGAGAATTTAGATGCCGCAGCGGGATGGGCCCTACCGCAGATCGACTGACAGAGCCCGTTCATTGGACTGAATTCAGAAGCGCGGCCGAATACGGCACTTCCCTTTCGGGGATCAGTCGGTTAAGTGCGTCAGCCCTGTTTGTCCTGCCACCTCGCGCTGCGGGAATCTTGGGATTCTTACCCCTCACGACACCGGAGGCAATGCCATTCGCACAGACTACCGCCAGCAACAGAAATATCCAAGACGGCGTCAGTATCCTGAAACCAGCCTCGGTTATGCTGTAGAAGGTCATAGTAACTAAGTAGGGAAGAATTAGACGACCAAATTCGGGATCGCGCTGCGCGGCCCTGCCGGCGCGCCGATAGCCGCTAATTAAAACAATACTAAGCAGACAAAGGCCCACAAGGCCCAAATCTAGGTAAATTTGGATATAGCCATTGTGCGCGGAGTTAAGATCATGGATCCCCCAAATATTGGAAAGGGCGAGCGCGACCCTGTCGACATTTACGTTCCAAAAGCTTTCGAAGCCTGTGCCAATTAGCGGATTCTCAGCTGTAGCGATTGATGCTTTCCAGATATCGGTGCGCCCTGTGAACGTCGAGTCCCTACCCAGCGCACCCGTGACGAGTGACTGTCCACCAAATAGCACGGTTAGAGCACCAGTCAGAAGGATTCCCAAGCACAGCGCTTGAACTCTGCTTGGACGTTTCCGAATAGTACGCAAACCGAGCGCAAGCATAAGTCCACTGCCAAGAATGAAACAGAAAATACAGGTTGCACTATGCGCCATTTGCAAAAGAGATATGCCCAACACAAGTAAGGTTCCCTGCGTCACCAAGCGACGAGTTCGATGGAGGACTCTCCTATCAAAGAGTAACGCGCGTACATTCCACAGCGCACCAAGAGAAATAACGAACACGATAAGGCCGAGCGTATTCTTGTTTGTTGTTACTCCAGTATTCATGGGGTCCCCCGAGGGATCATATGCACGGCCCAGATCGCTATAGCGGATCAACACAACTGAGAAGGGCAATAGAACAAACCCAACCCGTGAGTAAAGCCGCCGGAGCGCTGCAACAGGATGGGCATCAGTCGCGATGAGCAGCACCATTACCAGGTCACCGACACCCTTAATCCACCGCTTAAATGCTGGCCCGTGGATAGGCGACCACGTTGTGCTAAGCATGCAGTATAGGAAATATATAAGTACTGGGACAATCACTCTGAGCAGAGCCGTTGTCTTCTTTCCTCTCTGGAACAGGACGACGACACCTGCCGCAATAAGGAACTCAAAAATGAGAGCATCCAAGGGACTTCCGTCGAGCGTTGCGGCTAGAACACCTCCCGAAGAAGGGCCCGCAACTCCAAACCAACTGGAGACCGATCTCGACCCTGCTATCCAGATCCAAATAACGGGTAGCCAGAGGGCCTTGGAGCTTCGAACGGACTTATCCCGGTCAAAGAAGAAAAGCCCTGCGACTACAACACTGCAGATCAGGAAGGCTAACGGAGCGCCCATTCAATTCTCCATAGGGGCAACGCTGTCACCCCCTGCCGACTCAGTCTGGTGTCCGAGGTCACTTTCTTTTTCCAGGTAAATAACCCGCATGGCCTGAAATAACTCACGCGAAGACCGCTTTGTACACCCTATCCACGCTCGCCGTTCTAGATCTTGCACTATCCATCACCTTCACACTCACTATCGTGAGGGCGAACGCCGCAAAGAAAGATATACCCAAAGCTGCACTGCCGAGATTAACGCGGCGGAAGCCTGCAGTGAGGATCTGAAGGATTGCGATTTGGGATATATACCCAAACAATGAGTATTTCCCAAGTAGAACAACCTTACTTCTAATTATCTCAGATTCGCGACCGCTGGCGCCTACGAGATAAATAACCGCCAAGCTCAGGAACACTCCGACGACTAAAAGCAGAAATGGGACATTCCAGAACGTTATAGCAGTCGTATAACACACATAGGATAATGCTAGCGCGTATGGGTGTCGTACGAAATCGTTAATCGCCTTAATCGGCAGGAATCCCGTCACCGCGCCCAGCATTCCGATTGCAACGAATTCAAGGTTATAGCTCCTCGCGCCGGCCAATCCTATTATCAGGATGCACAACAAGAGGAGTGCACACACGAGATGGAACGTGTACCGATAAAGTCTGTATGGGATCATCAGCGCTCCCGAAAACATGAGCAAATAACTAATGGGCACAAGGATGGAAAAGGACACGAGCTTTCCACTCGTAATCGGCAGATTCCCAGACACGAACACCGCGAACAGGTTACCAAGGTCGAGTATGTTCTTCACGAATACGCCAGTGCCCAACAGGGGAATAACCAATATGCGAAACAGGTTTAGGACGACGAATACTGCCATAAGCTTAATCCCCCTTGTGAATAGTCTCTTCGAAAGCCGGGGATCGGCGGCAACATACTTGGAGAGATAGACATTGGAGATCATGAATCCCGTTATGAAGATGAAAGAGGGGGTCAAGAACCGTAGGTATCGATAATACCCCCATTGATTCCCGATGAAATAGTTTATCCAGTGGTAAAGCACCATAATGAGGACCAGCGCTCCTTTTGTGAAGTCGAGCGCGGGGATACGTGGGCTCTTCGGCGAATCGCCAGTTGGCGGTACACCGGGCCTCCGTATGGAAGCAGAGTTTACTTTAGATTCGGTCTCGACGTGCATGATTGCCTACTCAGATGGCCGGGCTTCGTGAAAGAATTCTAGTCCTGCTGTCAAAGAATGCGAGATTAATTCAACTTGCCCTTGTCGACTAGATGTTGAACCACAACGGAAGCACCCAGTGCGCTGAGATGGTTGTCATCGCCCATCATTGGAATCTTGTGCGCTGCATCAGCATATTCGGCGCAACCGTCAGCACTACATATCTCCTGATAGAGTGAAATGTAGGGTACGTGCCAAGTGCTCACAGCAATCTGCTGCATCTCCGCATCCAGCACTTTGGAGCTAGCAACCAGATGTTGACTGGCTAGATCTGGCTTAGTCCAGGCAATCGAGTAGGCGAGAAGCCTTGGTAGAGGCGCGTCATACTCCGGCACAGGACCGAAGACGGTCACCGGCACTTGGTGCTGTTTCGCCCATGCAATAAGTCCCGTAAGGGGATCAATATCCTTCTCTTGCCATCGTCCGACAATAAACACCCCTTGCACCGGATGCGTCGGCAGGTACTGCTGAAAAATGTAGCCCATCATCTTCTTGCAATCATCGCTTCCTGAAGGAGTAAGCGACGGTTCGCAAGCAGCCGTACTGGCCTGCATGACATTCGAACGTTGCAGCGTCGAAGATAGTGCAGACCAAAGCATGGCCGAGTGACTGTCCCCCACCAGAAGATAGTTCTTCTTGTCCTTGTCGGCGCGCAAGCAAATATCGTAGTTATACTTCTCGAAATGGTAGTCCGTAGTTATAAAGCAGACCCCATTGCGGATCGTACCAATATCGTCTTTGACATCGAGCGCGGATGCCACTTGCAACGCCTCGTCCGGAAAACGCCCCCTGAACCCTTGCGCCGCCACCGTCCAGGCAGCGCATCCCAGCAAAGCAACTAAAACCGCGCCGGTCAGCACAAATAGCGGCCGCCCGCTCAAGCGAAGCCGACCACGTCGAAATGGCTGCTCTACAAACCTCCAGGACAAAACGGCTAGAAGGAACGATACGGCAACCTCGACCAGCATGTCGACACGGTGAGAAGAGAACAGAGCCGAATGCCCTCCCAACGTAACCGCGCCCTGGCCTACCAGCATCCCCATGTGCCGAAGCACGATCACCGGCCAGTGCCATAGATAGAGCGAGTAAGAGATGAGACCGATAAACACCACCGGGCGCCACGACAATACTGCACCGACAAAGGATGCCCCGCCCTCCCCCGCCCAGATAATGAGAGCTGATCCAACGCAGGGCAGCAAGGCGCTGGCGCCTGGGAAGAGTGTCTCCTGCGTATAAAACAAAACCGACCACATGATCATGCCGATCCCGCCCAGCGTGGCTAAGTTCCGCAACCAAACTGATCTCAGACGCGGGAACATACCCAATGACAGCAAGGTTCCAAGCAAAAGCTCCCAAGCGCGGGTATACGGCATGTAGAAAGCAGTCTCTGGATTGCGCACGACGACCACGCAACTCGACACAAAAGACACAACGAACAGCGCTACAACCGCAGTCCGCAGCCGCTGCGGGAAGAAGCGGCGAACCAGAAGCAAAAATAGTGGGAACGAAATATAAAATTGCTCCTCCACCGCGAGTGACCAGGTGTGGAGCAACGGCTTCGAAGTCGGCGAGGTGAAATAGCCAGAATGCGACCAGAAATACAGGTTCGACGCCGAGCCCGTCGCCGCCAGCATCGATTTTGCATAATCGACGAGCTCACCGGGGAGTAAGTAAATAACCGCGACAACACTAGCCACAGCTAGCATTGCAACAAGCGCCGGAAAAATACGACGTATGCGCCGCTCGTAAAACCCACCAATCGTGAAACGTGAGGCGTTGATGTCGGCAAAAATAATCGAACTGATTAGATAGCCGGAGATAACAAAGAAGACATCGACACCTACAAATCCGCCCCCAAATCTGCTCAATCCAATATGAAAGGCAAGCACGCTCAGGACTGCGACCGCCCTGAGCCCGTCTATGTCGGCACGATACTTCAGGCCGCTTTTCACAGCTTTCTCCGGGCGCACAGCGCTTTTGTCCGAGACTTTGGTACTCTCGTCCGCCAATGTAATCGTACTTGCCATGCTTATCCCTGTAATGATTGTCTGAGACTTTTAGCTAGGTAGAGGGCACGTTCAGTTAGCAACCGGAAGAAAGACCTATGCATTAGCTAGAATAAGTAACTCGTAGATCGCTGCCACCTAGCTACCGCGTTCTAACTATGCCCTGCCAGGCGGCACGGCGACAGCCATTGAGAAGAGATTGGCGGAGAGGGAAGGGATTCGAACCCTCGGATGGTTTTACCCACCGCAACCAATAAGCCGGCTGCTGCCTTAGCCAACGGCGACCTCTCCGTGATTTTAAAACGTCAAATTCTTGAGTCGCGCCTCGGGCCGGCGAACATTTCGCGGAAAAGATCATGTCCAACTGGCCGGGCGGAACGAGTCCGTAGCAAGCCTTCGGTTTTCTATCCGAAAGAGCGCTTTGTCCCACGATTTCACCACAGAATATTTCCATCCAGATAAGGTCGTTTGAACACGCTTAGCGACCTCCGGGCCCAAGACCGTGCGGATCCAAGCGAATTTCCACGATGAGCGCGGAACTTCTAGCTGTTCTCCCAAATCCCTGGCCATCTGTTCCGCCATCCTCACAATGTCGGGCCTTTGGGGATAAAAGAATGGGAGCCAAGTTTGCAGATACCTCACGCACGCAGCCCGAACTCTTTCACTATCCTCCAACGACCGTAGGTAACGGACGTGCAACTGCATAGAGAGCCAATGGGCTTCGATTCTCTCGTTTGAAAGGCCAACGTAGCTCAGGCTGCCATACCCGAAGCTGCGGTAGTACACCCGCGCATCTGGTACGAATCGTATACCATCACTTGCCAGAAGGACGCGGCAGAAGTACTCGTTGTCATCGTCTCCAAGCAACCTTGTGTCCCACGGGCCGGCGGCTTCGGTCAATTCGCGGCTGACGAGCCACGTTGCGGTCTGCATGTACAAATTCTGGCCCATTCTACGCAGCAGCCATTCTGGAGGTGAAAGATCGCACCACAGCGCGGTACGCACGAACTTTGCTTTATGACTTCGGTACCTGAATTTCCCCCACGCTGCGGATGCAAGCGTCCGTTTGCTTGGGCACTGGTTCAAAATCTCCATCTGCCGTTCGATCTTTTCAGGAGCCAAAAGGTCATCTGCATCCAACCACTGAATATAATCTCCGTGGCTAAGAGAGAAGGCCCTGTTTCTGGACGCAGCAGCTCCCTGATTTTCCTGCGTGACCACTCGGACGGAGTCAGATTCCCATCGTCGCGCAATCGCTAACGTTCGATCGGTGGAGCCATCATCGACGACCACAATCTCTTTTCTTTCCCATGTTTGTGCGACCGCCGAGCGGATTGTGTCAGCAATCCATTCCTGTGCATTGAAAGCAGGGATGAGAATTGAGACCAACGGTTTCAACATAACTGTCTCCGCCACAATTCCTCACGTACTGTTTGGGTCATCTCGCCGGCCACATCGCATGAATGTTGGTTATTGGTTGGCATACCGGTGAATGTGCAGTCAAGTTTTAGTAAATGAGCGCCACAAACTACTGCGCTACGTCGCGAACGCTTGCGCGACCTGCGGCATAGCCGAGATGCCACCAATCCCGAGATAGTGGAACCCGTTTGCCACCAAATCCTCGCGCGACAGAGCGTTTCGCCCGTCGATGATCAGCGGTCGCTCGACCAGTGTGGCCAAACGGCTCCAATCTATTTTCCGGAACTCGTGCCACTCGGTGAGCAACAAAACCGCATCGGCTCCCTTAGCCGCATCATAGGCATCGCTGCAGTAGGTTATGTCCGGAATTTCTCTTTTCGCTTTTTCCATGGCCTCGGGGTCGTACGCACGGATCTCGGCTCCCTCCGCCTGCAGCCGACGAATGATCGACAGCGCAGGCGCGAAGCGAATGTCGTCGGTATTCGGCTTGAACGCCAGGCCCCACACCGCAATCTTCTTTCCGCGCACCACCCAAAGTTCGTTTCGCACTTGTTCGACGAAACGATCAACCCGACCTTGATTAATCTTTTCGACCTCTTTCAGCAGCGAAAAGTCGCACCTGGATTTCTCCGCGATTCTGATGAAGGCCTGCACATCCTTCGGAAAGCAGAATCCGCCAAACCCGATCCCCGGATTCAGAAACGCCGGTCCGATCCGCGGATCCAAGCCCATTCCGTGAGCAACCTTCGTTACATCCGCTCCGACCACTTCGCACAGATTCGCCACCATATTGATGAACGAAATCTTCATCGCCAGAAACGAATTCGACGCATGCTTAATCAGCTCTGCCGAATTTGTGTCGGTTGCCAGAAAGATCGGGTCCTTGCGCTTCGGGCAACCTGCATGGATCGGACAAGTGAACTTCTGCAGAACGATCGGTTCGTAGATTTCGCGCAGAAGTTCAGCGGCACGCGTCGAATCTGCTCCAATGACGATCCGGTCAGGATGCAGGAAATCCTCGACCGACGTTCCCTCCCGAAGAAATTCCGGATTGGAGGCAACGTCATACTTGAGTCCGTTTGTGCTGTGCACCGACAGATGCTTGCGCAACTGCGCGCCGGTCTGCACCGGCACAGTACTTTTCTCGATGATCAGACGATATCCGGTCGCACGCTTTGCAATCGCCCGCGCGACTCCTTCAATCGCCGACAGATCGGCGTCGCCGTTCGGCAAAGGCGGCGTTCCTACGCAAATAAAGATCGCGTCTCCCCAGACAATTGCCTCTTCTGTGGATCCAAAGTGCAACCGGCCATTCTTTCGAACCGCCGCGATCACATCCTCAAGATGCGGCTCAAAAAGGGGCATCACGCCACTCTGCAGTTTTGAAAGCTTTTCGACATCACTTTCGCTGCAGAATACCTCGTGGCCGACTTGCGCCAGGCAAGCCGCCGTCGTTAACCCCACGTAACCCGCACCAATCACTGAGAGCTTCATTCTGTTTATTCCTTACCTCGAAATTCCAAAACATTGAAAGCGATCTAGGCGGTCCGATCGGCAGTTGCCAACACATCGACATCGGCCTCGGACTGCTTGCGGCTAAACTTCGCGCTGAACGCCGCGGTCTCCCGAACCACCCGTCCCTGCTGCTCCTCACTCAGGTTCGGGAACATCGGCAACGATACGATTTCAGCGGCAATCTCTTCGCAGACCGGAAAATCGCCGGCTTGGTAGCCGAGAGCTTCATAAGCCCGCTGACGGTGCAGCGGAATTGGATAGTGAATCCCAGAGCCGATCCCCGCCTTTCCCAAGTGCGCCATCAAACCTTCGCGATCTTCAGTCCGCACCACATACAGGTGATAAACGGCGCGCGACCACGACGGTTCATAAGGTGCTTGCACTCCCGCGTCCGCAGCCGCCAGCAGACGGCCGTAATCCGCCGCCCGTTCGCGTCGCTTTTCATTCCAGCCCGCAAGGCGTTTCAACTTCACGCTCAAGATTCCTGTCTGGATCGAATCCAGCCGCCCGTTATATCCCTCAATGTCGTGATAATACTTTTTCGCCTGGCCATGATCGCGGATCATCTTGCAAGTGTCGGCCAACTTCGAGTCGTTCGTAGTGATCGCGCCACCTTCGCCGCAAGCTCCCAGGTTCTTCCCCGGATAGAAGCTGAATGCGGCGGCGCGTCCCATCGAGCCCGCGCGAAACCACTTATTCTGTTTGCGGGAAAAATATTCTGCCCCGTGAGCCTGGCAAGCATCTTCCACCACGTTCAGAGCAAATCGCTCCGCCAGTTCCCCGATCGCATCCATGTCCGCCATCTGCCCGTAAAGATGGACAGGAACAATGGCCGTAACCGGCCGCCCACTCCTCTTGCTGACGAGTTTGCCTTCCTCGGACACGGCGCATTGCGCCTCCAGATACTCGCGCAGTTTTTCCGGATCCATGTTGTAGGTGCGCTCGTCGATGTCGACGAACTCCGGCAGCGCTCCCGCCTGTGAGATCGCTTCGGTTGTGGCGATGAAGGTGTGCGGAACCGTGACCACAACGTCGCCCGGTTTCACGCCCGCAGCCATCAGCGCGAAACGCAGAGCATCCGTGCCGCTATTCACTGCGACCGAGCGTTCTGTTTGGCAGAACGCGGCAAACTCTTTTTCAAAATTCTCCACCATCGGCCCGCCAATAAAACCGGCCGTCCGGATTACCTGTTGAAACACCGCTGTCAACTCCTGTTCCAGTTCGACGTGCGGCGTGACCAGATCAAGAAAAGGAATATTTTGCGAATGATTATTTCCCGAATGACTCACTGCGCTACCCCCGTTTCGATTTGACGTAAGATTCGTGCTGGATTTCCGGCCACAATCGTATTGGCCGGTACATCTTTCGTGACCACCGCACCCGCCCCTACAATGGCGTTTTCTCCAATGCAGGTATTGGCGAGAATGGTTGCGCCGGAGCCGATCGAGGCTCCCTTCTTTACCACCGTGCGCTCCACCCGCCAGTCGGCTTCGGTCTGCAAGCCGCCCGCAGCGGTCGTCGCCCGCGGATATAAATCATTGATGAACATCACCCCGTGTCCGATAAAGACGTTGTCTTCGATTGAAACGCCTTCACAGACGAATGTGTGGCTCGAGATCTTGCAGCGCTTACCCACGATTGCGTTTTTCTGAATCTCGACGAACGCGCCAATCTTTGTCTCGTCGCCAATCTCACAGCCATAAAGGTTGATGAACTTGGAGAGCTTTACATCCCGTCCAAGTTTCACGTCGGGCGCAATGCATACGTAGGTGTCCATAGTTTTCAAGAAAAAAGATTTCAATGGGGAGAGTTCAATGCGAGGAATTCAATCGGCCGCCGCAGGTTCAGTCGCGCAATTCCAGATTGGCGACGGGCCCGCGACATGTATGACCTGATGCCCGTTCGAAGGGTGACTGCCCAGTGCGAGCTCGCGATGAAGATTCGTGAGGGCCAGTTTTACGTACTGCTGCGGAACCACAAATGACATGCTGCAATCGGACGAACCTTGCACGGTCGCGGTGATCTTTAAATCTTGCCCAAGTGCGGCGAGAGCGCGCTCCGCCATCCCTGAATCCGCGAGCAAGTTCTGGCCGACCATGGTGATCACAGAAACCGCCGACTCAAGAACCGCGTATTCCGTTTTTTCGTGCGATGTGTTCGCCATGAATTCCCGCTTCAACGCATCGACCGTGCGCTCGGCCAGCGCCGCTAAAACGACCAGAGAGATCACGCTTTGAGAATGATTGTGAGAAGAATTGTGAGAATGAGAAGAAGATTGCGAGAGCAGCACATCCGCTCGAACTGCTGCCGCCGCTGCCAGCGAGCGTGCCAGCAAGTCGGAAGCGTCTTGCGCGCCGCCTTGATGCGTCGGCCCCGCAATCGTAATCAGCGCCGCATCGCGAATCGCCGTGAGCGCGCATACTCCGCCAGCCTGCGGCGATCTCGTCGGCGTTATCTTTGTAGCTGGCCCATAGGGAGCGAACGTGTTCTTGATCCAGATCGGAATTCCACTTTGCGTCACCGGCCGCAGCGTTTTCGGGTGCAGCACCTTGGCTCCGAAATGTGCCAACTCCGCCGCCTCGCTGTAAGAAATCTCGCTGATCGTGCGCGCGTCTTCCACCAGCCTCGGATCGGCCGTCAGTAGCCCCGGCACATCACTCCAGATAACGACTTCGTCCGCGTCGAGAGCTGCGCCGAGTATCGTTGCCGAATAATCCGACCCTCCGCGCCCCAGCGTAGTAAGCACGCCTTCCTCGTTCGCCCCGATAAAACCAGTCACCACCGGCACGACGCCTTTTTCGAGCAGCGGAGCCACGCGACCCCGGCATCGCGCACGGGTCGCATCGAGCCACGGTTCTGCTCCGCCGTGATAAGAATCGGTTACGACCAGTTCGGTCGCTTCAATCGCCTCGCTCGCCACTCCAATTTCCGCGAGCGCAGCCGCGACCAGCGGAGCGCACAACCGTTCCCCCAGCCCCGAAATTGCATCCAGCGTTCGCGGTGTCAACTCACCATGAGAGATAGTGTCCTTGCATAGACTTTCACCCTCAAGAAAGAGCTCACTCAGTTTCTTCTGCAAGCGGTACCGCCGGTCTTCGGAATGAATC
>Ga0209624_10000094_pt1 | contig 85029 bp, 65 predicted proteins | sample JacPinW_OM2H0_O1_FD_188565 | JGI IMG/M metagenome (GOLD analysis project Ga0209624, IMG submission 188565) | Forest soil microbial communities from Algoma, Ontario, Canada - Jack Pine, Ontario site 1_JW_OM2H0_O1 (SPAdes) (version 2) | ecosystem: Environmental > Terrestrial > Soil > Boreal... | reverse complement strand
AATCCCTACCCTAAACTCGCAAACAACGCGAGTTTAGGATGGGGCACCCTCCAAAGTGTTTCTAACGACATGCAGCCTATTCTCTGGACTAAGGTCGACACACCCTCGATCGATCCTCCGGCCTACGACGTCGCGCAGGAATGGTTCAAGTCGAAAGACGGCACGCGGGTTCCGATGTTTATCGTGCACAAAAAGGGTCTGGCAAAAAACGGCAAGAATCCCACATTGCTCACCGCGTATGGAGGCTTCAATGTCAGCCTCACGCCAACTTTCAGCCGCACCGCTTATTTATGGATGGAGCACGGCGGCATCTTCGCCGTCGCCAACCTGCGCGGCGGCGCGGAGTTCGGGGAAGATTGGCACCGCGCCGGCATGCTCGACAAAAAGCAGAATGTTTTCGACGACATGATCGCCGCGGCCGAGCACCTGATCTCAGAGAGATATACGGACAAAAATCACCTCGCGATTCAAGGCGGCTCGAACGGAGGCTTGCTGATGGGCGCCATGATCACGCAGCGTCCCGACTTGTTCCGCGCCGTGGTCTGCCAGGTGCCGCTGCTCGACATGCTGCACTATCAGGATTTTCAGATTGCAAAGCTCTGGATCCCCGAGTATGGCAGCTCGGAAATCCCCGAGCAGTTCAAGTGGCTCTACGCCTACTCGCCCTATCATCACGTCAAGACAGGCGCCGAGTATCCCGCAGTCTTATTTATGACCGCGGACACCGATACGCGCGTCGATCCCATGCACGCGAAAAAGATGGCCGCGCTGATGCAGGCCGAAGCGAGAAATGGATCGAGCAAGACGCGCCCGATACTTCTGCGGATCGAAAGCAAGGCTGGACACGGTGCCGGAAAGCCTGTGACCAAGCAGATCGAAGAGTTCACGGACGTGTATTCGTTTTTGTTCTGGCAGTTGGGGGTAAAGCAGTAGGGGTCAGGGATTGGGGGCCAGTCAAAAGTGGCTAGTGAATAGTGATTAGTAGCTGGGGAGAATGACCTATTCAGCATGTGCGCGGGTAGTCAAAATTGGGCAACGGCTATAGAAATTTCCTTCGATACATCTATGACTAAATTGTCGAAAAGAATTCTCCTCCTCGGATCGGTGTTGCCTCTATTTGCGCTCACAGCGGTGCCCCAATCCGTGAATCGCGATTCCGACTGGCATCAGCGTCTCCGGGAAGAACTCCCTCTACTCGGCCACCGCAACTGGATCGCGGTGGTCGACTCGGCGTATCCACTGCAGACGAGCGCCGGCATCGAAACAGTCGAGACCAACGCCGATCAACTCGACGTCGTGAGAGCGGTTCTCGATCAGGTTGGCAAAGCGAAGCATGTTCGTCCCGTCATTTTTACCGATGCAGAACTCAAACTGGTTCCCGAAAGCGATGCCAAAGGAGTGACCGCCTATCGCGAGGCGCTGACTTCCCTTCTGGGAAAAACCGACGCGCAATCGTTGCCACATGAGCAGATCATCTCGAAGCTGGACGAAGCGGGAAGGACGTTTCACATTCTCGTGTTGAAAACGACTCTGACCATTCCGTATACGTCGGTGTTCGTTCGTTTGGATTGCGGGTATTGGACCGACGAGGACGAGAAGAGGTTGCGGGAGAAGATGGCGGGAAGGTGAAAGTGATTGTTCAGGTGGAGTAGTAGGTAAAGGCAAATTCCCAGGCGGCGAGCAGTGCGGATTCCCACCCTTTCGCGAAGAACGCGAAAGGATGGGGCCACCCCGGCCCGGCAAGCCTCTAATCAGAACCCACGAGGTATCAATCGAAACTTTTCGACTGCAATTAGCGCGCTCCACGGTTCTCGCGGAGATCGCAATTCGAAACGTATTGTTGCCGCGTCAAAGCTCTGAATCGTCGACTGCGAGGGCAATCGAAAGGTCAGAACCTCTGTCACGGGCGGTCTAAAGTCCCCCGGAAACCAGCGCTGTGTGGAGTTTACGGGAACCATTCCGAGCGACTGGTGAGGCGCACCGGGCAATGTTGTGTTGGTCAAGATCAGTTCGACCGAAACGGTTCCTGGCCGGCGATCGCCGTTTGAGATGACAAGCTCGATTGCGCTGCAACACGACAAGTTGATGAGCGAACCAAAATTCTGGCGCGCCTCCATCGAGATTGGGCTGTAGTCTGTCGTCTTGAATGACTTCGAAGTCGGGTCGCCACGCACATCCACGGAGTCGGCAGGAAGCGTCTTGTCTGAGGCTCTGAATAACCAGTACGCGCCGTAGAACGGAATCGAAACCGGGTCGGTCGTCCGCTCGCTTGGCTTCCCGTCGAATACCCGTCGCACCGGGGACGGAGGCCGTATCGCGATCGAATCTCTTATGTTCGGTCGAAGAATTACACCCGGTTCCGGGTCGCCCGCTACGAGTAAAGTCGCTCTCGTCGTTTTCAATATCTTTTTCAAGGATGTTGATTCTTTCCCGCTCTCCGAGTCGCCTTCACCGAAGATCGCTTGGAGAGTGGGGTACGGGCGAGCGCTTGATGCTGCGTCGCTGGGCCTGCTCGGGGTATCCGATTGAGTGTCGCCAGCCTCTGACCGCCGGAATAACGAAGCTATCGATTGAAGAAATCTGGCCTTCGGTTTTCCAATTCTCCCCGATCGATTTGGCGTCGAATGTTGGGTTGTTGAGCCTGTGTGCGCAGGGTTTGTGCCGCCGCCGTAAGTCGCCAGGTAAGGCGTCAGGCTGGCTCCGACCAAAATGATCGCGGCGCCAGCCGTGATCGAGAAGCGCACGGCTTTTGAGAATCGTGATTGCAATGGTAGTTGGTTCAGGGCGGCTGACGATTCATAAACGAAGGAGATGACACCGATCGAGCTGCCAATCAGTATTGCGGCTGGGTGGGCGACCGACACGACGATGAACAGAACTCCAAGGTTGAGCAGGAGCGCGGCCAACGTCAACGAAATGCGTCTGGCTCGGGACGACTCCGAGATTTGGAAGTCGGCATCGTCTGTGGCGGCGGCCCGCGCTCCAGTTGTCAGATGATATCGATAGATCAACCTTGACCCGAGCGCCGACAACACGAATGCAGCCGAGGCAGCCCACAACGAGTCACGCATGTAGAACGCAACGGTAGGTGTCATCCAAGCGGCGACGGCGCAGAAAAGTGGCGCGACGCGCCAAACGGATACTTCGGGTCCGCGCCGGGCAACGATCATCCCGGTTGCAGCAAGCACAGCCACGCCAACGCCCACGGTCCCAACAACGTAAGTGGCCGCAAGAAGGAGTGCCGCTGCGATAGACAGGGTTTGGGATCGCGGGACGGGACAAAAGCCCAGCGCCACAATTATCGAGGCGATGAAACCTAGCACAATCGGCAACCAGTTCAGAACTGGCGACGGATCACGCTGCGCATAGGCGTCGAATAGCTGGCCCTCTTGATCCATTGGCGGAAGGCCTCCTGCTCGGTTGCGGCAAGTTAATTAATTCCAGCTCTAGGAATTGGCTTTTAGCAATACGGACACCGCGCAGCGGGTCTTTGTTCCGATCCCGCGCTTGGGGGGTTGTTTTCGGAGGGGGAATTGAGGACATTTCTTTTTTCCAAGACAGAATTCAGGTGTCTGAAATAGTGAGACGGTTTTTATCGTCCCTGCGGGACTCGCATCAGTACGGTAAAGGCTTCCCCGTTCGTCGCGGTTTTCGACAGATGGGTATCGGCGCTGATGGCACCATGAATCGACGCTCTGGAACAGAATATTGGTGTCGAGGTTCGGGGTTCCCACCAGTCGAACTTCGCGACGGGTGGGCAGACATTTTCGTCGGTCGTAATTCGAATCACCTTGTGTGGTAACTGGCGTCACTGCGGACTGGGACTCGGCGTTCCTATTCTTAAATATCTACCCTGAAAATCAGGTTGGGATGAATTCTGCGTGTGGCGGGCGCGGATGGGGAGGGGTGTCTGTGGAGTTGGTCATTCGGAAAACGGAGCATGGGTGGAAGTGGGTGGTGGAGGATGGTTTCAGCGTTTCAGAGTTTCAAAGTATCAGCGACGAAGGTGACCACGATCGAGAAGAGGCAAAGGAAGCGAAAAACAGGGATCTCGTCCCCTGGTTGTTTGCGGCGGTGGATCCACAGGAGAAGTGGTGGGAGCGGTTGCGGGGGAATCCGAAGCGAGCAGGAGAAATTTCGCAGGCGGCATTCTTGCTGAAGGCGGAGATGATGGGATTTCACGTGGCGTTGCCGTGGGGAGACAGCGAGCGGTATGACTTTGTGGTGTGGTCGCAGGATGCGCGGCGAGTATTTCGTGTGCAGGTGAAGGGGACGGGCAGATTGTACCGGCGAGGGTATGAAGTGCAGCCGGTGCATTCGACGCGGAAGGGCGGGAAGAAAAGATATACGAAGAAAGATATCGATGTGATTGCGGCGCATGTGCAGCCGGCGGATGCGTGGTATTTGATCCCGATCGAGAGAGTGGGGAGAGCAAAGAGTTTGCGGCTTTATCCGGGGATTGAGAGCCGTCAGACTGTGGGCCGGAAAAAGCGGGCGCGGCGGGCGCCTCGGGAGTGGGAACAGTGGCGGAATGCGTGGGAAGTGCTCGGCCAGGGAGGTTAGCGACGAACCGGTGGCCCTACGCTGCTAAGCCGATTCGTGGCCTTGCATGTAGGCGCGTAGAATGGCGTTGATGCGGGTTTGGTATCCGCGTTCGCGACGGAACCAGCGGAGCAAGTCAGCGTCGAGGCGCATGGTCACGATCTCTTTGGGCATCGGCATTACGACTTTGGCGGTTTTCCAGAATTGAATGTCGGTGGGGCGAGCAGCAGGATCAGCGGCCAGTCCTTTACGAATCGAGCCACTGCTCGCTTGGCGCAGGCGCGCCCAGTCCGTGGCCGCGGCGCGCTTCGGAGTTACTCGTTTCTTCCGTGATCCGTTGGGCTTCATTCCATTAACCCTTCCATGCTCCGCCAGTAGCGCCGGCGTTCATGTGGCTCCGACCGCCACGCCGAAATAATGCGCCGCTCGTCATCTTCCCTGTCCGTGTAGACAACTGTGATCTCCAGCCCGTTGACCAGCCCGAGCGCGTAAATGCGGCGCTCTCCGTAGTCGAACGGTCATCGACTCTCTCTACGGTTGGTCCCTCAAAGACGCGAACAGCGTCTGCAAAAGCGATGCCATGCAGCCTGACATTGCGCCCGATTCTTACTCTCGGTCCAAGTGTCAATCAAATGTATTTACACAATGTAAATATAGAAGAGAATTATTTCACTCCCCAATCATGACAATAAACTCCTGTCAGCCAGTAGAACGGTTTTCATACAAAATCGTAGTTGTGGGTTCCCGTTTTGGTCCGCCGAAGCCGCCGCGTGATATATCCCTGATCAGCTTGAGTAGGGTGGATCTTCAAGAGATAGGCTGCCCCGTTCGTCGCGGTTTTCGACGGATGGGTATCGGCGGTGCCGGCATCGTCGGATAGCTCAGAGGCAAGAAACGGGGATTGAGGTCCGTGGTTCCCACCCTTTGAAAATCGCGACGGGTGGGGCCAGCCGATTTCGTTGCGGCGGTGTCGAGTTTCTTCAGTCTCAACGCGTCCAGCTAATTCCGCGTCCCAGCACGACGATGAACAGCAGGCTGGCGATGGCTCCGCTCACGATCCATCCTGTGCTGCGCAGGATGATGATGGGTTCGTCACGATTGGAATCCCTCATCAGGCTAGGCAGGCTGAGAAGGCCGGCATTCGCTCCCAGCGTGGACGGCAACGCAGACGCGATTACGTAGAACAAGCCTGCCGGATTCAGAACGCCTGCTACCGCGGCGAGGAGAGCGTCGGTGAAATAGGGAGTCCAGCAGACGGAGCGAAGCATGTGCGAGTGCGGATCATGTTCCTTGAATGGCTGTAGTTTCGCGGCGACCAGGAGCATGGACGCGTAATACGTAACGACTCCCAGCACGATGAGACCCAGGCGCCAGATCCAGTGTGGATGCAATCCGGAGATCACCGCAGCCCAGTCTCCAAAGTTGGCGACTCCAGAGAAGAAAAAATAACCGGTTGCGGTAAATAGATTTCCAGCGAGGCACAACACAAGAAAATAAAGAGTCACCGGGCGGTAGCGTTGCGGCCGCAGCAGAAGAATCCAGAAGATTGCCGCGGCCAGAAGATTGACCAGCGTGCCATTTGCCGAAATCCAGCGCGTCTCGATGTCGCTCTGGAGCGCGACGGTGCTCATCGTGATCTGACGAGCTCCGCTGAGCCACGCGGTCACGCCGTGGCCGAGGCCCTCGTGCAGGACATCTTGCGGAATGCAAGCGAGCGCCGAGACGGCGATCATGGTGGGGAGGTTGTTCTTAGAGGGAACCGGGCTGTCCGACATAGGGGACAGTTATAGCACTGGAAATGCCGCTCTAGGGCTCGGACGCTGGGAAAAACGGCGGTGGGCAGGCTTCCCCACCCTTCGCGTGACCGCGAAGAGTGGAGCAAGCGGGCATCGTGACGATGCAGCGAACCTACTGGATGGAGCTGGCCACGTTCGAGAAGACGTTGTTCGCGTTGGAGCCGACCAACCGGACCGTCCCCACGACGATCACGAGAATGACGGCCAACATCACGGCGTACTCGGCGATGTCCTGGCCCTCTTCGTCTCTCCAAAGCTTGCCCAATAGAGCTGACATGATGCTTCCTTTCGTGCTGCTAAAATTTCGATCGTGGCTTGGGAACGATCCCCGCGCCGAAACGTCTGGCCCACGACCTTTGCCCGTGACGCTTAGCCTGAAGAACAACTGCATTGTCAGAGTAGGCGGGAATCTTACGGTTTGATACATCACGCCCGTAATGGCCCGGGTGGTGAAAGTCATGGCACAAGCGTGGGGTGCATGGATCATGGAGAATGCTGCAGAAGCGAAGTTTAAGCAGTGGAGTTTTCGCAGCTTCAGAACCGCGCCTGTCAGACAAGTGGCGTCTCTACTATTTTCTCTAGTTGACGTTTTGGCCCTGATTGCATCCAAGTGGCTGTACAGCTGCGTCTTGGGGCTCGGGGAGACTACAACTTGCACGACGGCTCGATGTATTTCCGAAGAATTCTCTTGTTCACGTGTATGGGCACGTTGTTTTCACTGGCCGCGTTCGGTCAGAGCGGGCCTTTCCAACCTTTATCATCGTCGTCCGATGATTCGCCCTCAGTAGCGTCGGAACCGAAGTTTAGCGTCGACGCGTTTCCAGCGGGAACGTTTGACGAGGATGCCAGCACTGAAACTACTGCGCAGGACTCGGAGCATCATGGGTTCGCTTCGCGCATGGTGAGACGCGGGCTCGAGGACCAGAAGGAGCTGTATCTGGCGCCATTCAAGCCATCAAACTTCAAGTGGGATGCGTTGGTTCTCGGCGGCATGGCGGGACTCTTAATTGCGGACCAGCACATCGAGAACCACTTGCCCGACGGACATCAAAGGTTTTATCAGGATAGTTCCGACATCGCGATTGGAGCATTGGGCGCGGTGTTGGCCGTTGACTGGCTGCATGGCATCAAGACCGATGATCCTCATGCGAAAGAAACGGGCGAGTTGGAGCTGGAAACGCTGATCAATACGTTTCTGATTTACACGCCGATGCAGCTCATCGCGGGACGGCAGCGTCCGGGAGAGGGCAACGGGCATGGAGATTTCTTGCGGCATCATGCGATGAATACTTCGTTCCCCGGCGGGCACGCGATGTTCGCGTGGGCGATGGCGACTGTCGCGCTGCATGAGTATCACAAGCCTTGGGAGCGGCTGCTGATCTATTCCGCCGCGTTGACGGTGACAGCGGGACGATTTCTGGGCCGCGATCATTGGTCCTCGGACATGTTTGTGGGAACGGCGCTCGGCGTCGGGATCGGGACGCACATCTTCTATGCGCACTGCGATCCGGAGCTGACCGAGTCGTGCAAGCACAAGCACAATAAGGTCGAATATCGAGAGGATCAGAAACGCGCGGATTCGAGATAAAGCGCTCTCATTCGGATTTCATTTCCATAAACCAGGTCAAAGTCTCCACCCTGTCTCTGCAAAACCGCGGAGACAAGGATGGGGCACCCTTGTTTTGGATGCACGAGATAAACTTGTTTCGCCCCGGCCACGGGTGGTACAAGCTCTTGTGTATCCGAACGCAAACTTGCGTGAAGGAGTTTCGATGAATATGCTTCGTCCGGCCTTCTTCTGTTTAGGTGTGATTCTGCTTGGCGCTGGTTTCGTTGTCTCTCAGACCAATAGCACGCCACTGGACTATCCCAAGGCGAAAACCGTGGACCAGGTGGATGACTACCACGGCGTGAAAGTAGCAGATCCTTACCGTTGGCTCGAAGAGACGGACTCGGAGGATACCAAGGCGTGGATCGAGGCGGAGAACAAGCTGACGTTCAGCTATCTCGATCAGATTCCGTATCGAGGAGCGATTCGCGAGCGGATGACGAAGCTTTGGAACTACGAGCGGTTCACGGTTCCCGAACAGGAAGGCGGAAGATATTTCTTCGAGCATAACAATGGCTTGCAAAATCAGAACGTGTTGCTGGTGGCGGAGTCGCTGAATGCAGAGCCCCGAGTATTGCTCGATCCGAATACGCTGTCGTCGGACGGCACGGTAGCGCTATCGGGCAGAGCGATTACCGATGACGGCAAGCTGATGGCGTACGGAACGGCCGCGTCGGGTTCGGACTGGCAAGAGTGGCATGTGCGCGACGTGGATACCGGAAAGGATCTGCCCGATGTGATCAAGTGGGTGAAGTTTTCAGGCGCATCGTGGACGAAAGACGGAAAAGGATTTTTCTACAGCCGTTACGACGAGCCGAAGGGCACTGCGTTGCGCGACGCGAACTATTTTCAGAAACTGTATTACCACAAGGTTGGGACCGCGCAGTCAGAGGACAAGCTCATTTACGAGCGCCCTGACAATAAAGAAATGGGCTTCGGCGGCTCGGTTACCGATGACGGTCATTATCTGATCATCACGGTATGGCAGGGGACGGAGCCCAAGAACCGGCTCTACTACAAGGATTTGACGAAGCCGGATTCGCCGGTAGTGAAGCTTCTCGACGACTTCGACGCGCAGTATGCATTTATCGACAATAACGGGCCTACCTTCTGGATCCAGACGGACAACAACGCGCCACGGGGACGGCTGATCGCCATTGATCTGGATCGCCCGGATAAGGATAACTGGCGAATCCTGGTGGCGGAGACGAAGGACAAGCTCGAAGCAACAAGCGCTGTCGACAATGTGTTCCTCATGAGTTATCTGAAAGATGCGCGCACCGAGGTCCAGCTTCACGACTTGCATGGCAGGTTCTTGAAAAACGTGGATCTGCCGGGAATTGGCACGGCGTCAGGATTCGGCGGAAAAAGGAAGGAAAAAGAGACGTTTTACGCGTTCACCAGCTTCATCTCTCCGACGACGATTTACCGGTTCGATCCAGCGGTCGACAAGAGTACGGTATTCCGGCAGCCGAAGGTGGACTTCGACGCTTCGCGGTACGAGACCAAGCAGGTGTTCTACAACAGCAAAGACGGCACACGCATACCGATGTTCCTGACTTATAAGAAAGGATTGAAGCTGGATGGTCAGAATCCGACGCTGCTGTACGCGTATGGAGGATTCGACATCTCACTCACGCCGGCGTTCTCTGTGCCAACGATTGTCTGGCTGGAAATGGGAGGCATCTACGCGCAGCCGAACCTGCGCGGCGGCGGCGAGTATGGCGAAGAATGGCATAAGGCGGGAACGAAGGAAAAGAAGCAGAACGTATTTGACGACTTCATCGCGTCGGCGGAGTGGCTGATCTCGAACAAGTACACGTCTACACGGAAATTGGCGATTCGCGGTGGAAGCAATGGAGGATTGCTGATTGGGGCGTGCGTGACGCAGCGTCCGGATCTGTTTGGAGCGACGCTTCCGCATGTAGGTGTGATGGATATGTTGCGGTTCCAGAAGTTCACGATTGGATGGGCGTGGACATCAGATTATGGATCGTCCGACAACGCGGAGGATTTCAAGTATTTGTACGCGTATTCGCCGCTGCACAATTTGAAGCCGGGGACGAAGTATCCGCCAACGCTGATCGCGACGGCCGATCATGACGACCGCGTCGTGCCGGGACACAGCTTCAAGTTTGCGGCCACGATGCAGGCGGACCAAGCGGGATCGGCACCGGTGCTGATCCGAATCCAGACCAAGGCCGGACATGGAGCGGGCAAGCCGATCTCGAAGGTCATTGAGGAGACGGCGGATGAGTGGGCATTTGTGGCGAAGAATTTGGGGATGAGTGGGACGATGGAGTAGATCAGTGATTTGTGGCTAGTGAGTAGTGTTCACTTAATTGTCATTCGTGCTTTGCTCCTTGGTGGGAGAAATCCCCACTTCTGGCAAAACCGGCCAGAAGTGGGGCACCCGGCTGGATTTCGGACGCCTGTTCTCTTAGCTCGCTTGCCGTGATAGAATCCTCGCGTTTTGGCTGGATGCCGCGTGCGGCGGGCTATTCCAGTCTTCGGTCTTCTCTTCCCGGAGGTCTCCAATGGAGTCTCGTTCCCTTCTCTCGACTCGCCTCGCTTCCCTTCTTACTCTGACTTTGATCATGGCTGCTTTTGCGTTGAGCGCGGGCGCGCAAGCGTTGCCGAACCATCTCACTAAGCGGGTCGTGGGGGACTACGGATACTGGAGCAAGTATCAGGTGCCGGCTTATGGGGCGGCGCAGATTCCGTATCACGAGCTGACGCACATTAATCATGCGGGAGTGTCATTCGACGCAAGCGGAGCGCTGTCGGTACCCGATGGATTTCTGGAGCCGGAACTCAACGACATGGCGCACGCAGCCGGAGTGAAGGTGTTGTTGCTGTTGGGAGGCGACTTCCCCGGACTCGAGGCTAGCGGCCTAAAACAAACGCTGGTCGACAATGTGGCGGCTTTCGAGAAGCAATATGGATACGACGGGCTCGATATCGATTGGGAGTATCCGGAGACGACCGGAGACCGATTTTTCCTAGGTGAGTTGATGGCGAAGTTCAGGGCGTCGAATCCGGAGTATGTGTTATCGGTGGACGCGGCGCCGTGGGGCGGGTATGGATACGATCTGCAGCAACTGAAGCACTCGACCGATTACATCAACATTATGATGTACGACTGCGCGGGTCCGTGGACACAATACGGACAGCTGAATTCTCCCATCTTCTGGGACAATCACGATCCCGCACCGTGGGAGTGCCAGCCCGGCGGGAGCGCGTTCAACGCGATAAACCTTTTTCTGATGGCGATGCCGCCCAAACAGCTCAACATGGGAACGCCTTTCTACGGCTACCAGTACTTGAACATCAATAAGGAGTATGGGCTGTGTCCGAACAGCGCGTGGACGCCGGACGGCGATTGCGACAATGCCGTTACCACCGGAAATTATGGAACGAGCTATAAGCAACTGATCAATAAGCGCGGATGGCATACGGTGCGCGATCCCTTCGCGCTCGTGCCGTACATGCTTAAGGATGATGGGAGTGACGGATACATCACTTACGATGATGCGACCTCGACGTATTACCGGGTGTGGTATTCGGATTGGGTCCGCAATCTGGGTGGAACGTTTATGTGGTCGCTCGATGCCGACTACGACGGGCATTCGCAGGATCTGATGGACGCGATGTACAACGCGTCGGTGAGTCACTAGGACGGGGGCTAAAGCCCGTCTATCTTTCGGGACGTTTACGCGGCCCTATAAGGGCCGCTCTTCCACGGTCGCGCCCGGCCGTGTTTCCTGATTGTGCGGCTGCTTACGCGCCGAGCCGCAGACCCGCGGTCGCTTCCGCGTCGCGTCGGGCCCCAGACCTGCGATCGTGAGGCCTCTATTTTCGTGTTCGAGTTGGCGCGATTTTCGAGGCTCAAACCCAGTCCATCTTGTCGGCTCGCCGGCTTAGTGGGGCCGTAAGCGCTAGAAATAACGATTATTTGCCCGATTTGGGACGGGAATCATAGATCCAGCTTCTGAGGGTTTGACCCACCTCATCCGACGTGTTATAAATGCCCGTTTTGCGTAGGGATGCCGGAGCTAGAGACTTACTTCTCTAGTCCCCTTTTTTAAGCGGCATGTAGCGAGGTCGCCCTTGCGCAAGATCCGACGCGGCCAAGCTCCAACACTCCTTAGGTCTTGCGGTGGAAGCGTGTTCGGAAAAGCCTTGTATCTCGCGATCATGGCGAGAACTGGGCACCCTGTTTTCCGGAATGACAGTACCTAAAACACGTTTGTAATTCCTAAAACCGTTCTAATTCGGAGGACTTTTATGCGTACCTGGCTTGCCACTGCTGCGTTCTTTAGCCGCCGCATGGCGATGAAAATTTCGGTTGTAGCTGCGCTGTTTACCGTCGGCGCCGCTGTAGCTTTCGCACAACCCGCCGAAGCGGGTGGAGAGGCTTCACTGAAGTTGCCTGATCTCTCGCAGGTCAGCTTCTTCAATGGGGCAATCGACGGACACAAACTGCTGCTGATCGGAATTCTGTTCTGCCTGTTCGGGCTTGGGTTTGGCATGGCAATTTTCATGCGGCTGAAAAATCTGCCTGTACATCGCTCGATGCGGGAGATCTCGGAGTTGATTTACGAAACTTGCAAGACCTATCTCGTCACGCAAGGCAAATTCATTCTGTTGTTGTGGGCATTCATCGCCGTCATTATCGCGGCTTACTTTGGGTGGTTATCGCCGGTGCCAGGAAAGTCGGTTGGCCTCACGCTGCCGATCATCCTGGCTTTTAGCCTAGTGGGCATTGCAGGCAGCTATGGAGTGGCTTGGTTCGGGATCCGAGTGAACACGTTCGCGAATTCGCGGACGGCGTTCGCTTCCCTGCCCGGCAAGCCATATCCGGTCTATCAGATTCCGCTTGAGGCCGGAATGAGCATCGGCATGATGCTGATCTCGGTGGAACTGCTGATCATGTTGTTCATTTTGCTGTTTGTCCCGGGAGACTACGCAGGACCGTGCTTCATCGGATTCGCGATTGGCGAATCGCTGGGAGCGGCGGCGCTGCGTATTGCCGGCGGTATCTTCACCAAGATTGCTGACATCGGGTCGGATCTGATGAAGATTGTCTTCAAGATCAAAGAGGACGACGCGCGCAATCCGGGCGTGATTGCTGATTGCACGGGCGACAATGCTGGCGACTCGGTCGGTCCTTCGGCTGACGGATTTGAGACGTACGGTGTGACCGGCGTGGCGCTGATCACGTTCATTCTTCTCGGCGTGAAAGATCCCAGCGTGCAGGTGCAATTGCTGGTGTGGATCTTCGTGATGCGCGTGATGATGCTGGTATCGAGCGCGTTGTCGTACTTCATAAATGGCGCGATTGCCAAGGCGATGTATGGCTCGGCAGACGAGATGAACTTTGAAGCGCCGCTGACGTCGCTGGTGTGGCTGACTTCGATTATCTCGATCGGCATGACCTATGCGATTTCCTACTACACCATTCCGCAGCTCGGGAGTGACACTTCTCAGTGGTGGAAGCTGGCAACGATTATTTCGTGCGGCACGCTGGCAGGAGCGCTGATCCCAGAACTGGTGAAGGTGTTCACTTCGACCGAGTCGCGGCACGTGAAGGAAGTCGTCAGGTCCGCGGAGGAGGGCGGAGCGTCGCTGGGAATTCTTTCAGGATTCGTGGCGGGCAATTTCTCCGGCTACTATCTCGGGCTGGCCATGATGATGCTGATGGCGATCGCCTATTACATGAGCACAATGGGCCTCGCGGTTGCTGCGGGAATGCTGGCTCCGGCGGTGTTCGCGTTCGGACTGGTGGCGTTCGGATTCCTTGGGATGGGACCGGTCACGATCGCAGTCGATTCCTACGGTCCGGTTACGGATAATGCGCAGTCCGTATATGAATTGTCGTTGATCGAGTCGGTACCCAACGTCGAGGCGGAGATCAAGAAAGATTTCAACCTCACCGTTAACTTTGAGCGCGCGAAGCACCTGCTCGAGGCTAATGACGGGGCCGGAAATACCTTCAAGGCAACGGCGAAGCCAGTGCTGATTGGCACGGCTGTGGTGGGCGCAACGACGATGATTTTCTCGATCATCATGGCTTTGACGAACGGACTCACCGATGCAGAGGGCGTGGCCAAACTCTCGCTGTTGAACGCGCCATTCTTCTTGGGACTGATCACCGGCGGAGCGATGATCTACTGGTTCACGGGCGCTTCGACGCAGGCCGTGACCACGGGCGCTTATCGGGCTGTCGAGTTCATCAAAGCCAATATCAAACTCGAAGGGGTGGAGAAGGCTTCGGTCGCCGACAGCAAGAAGGTGGTGGCGATTTGCACGAAGTATGCGCAGAAAGGCATGCTGAACATCTTCATTGCGGTGTTCTTCGGGACGCTGGCATTCGCCTTCGTCGATCCGTTCTACTTCGTCGGCTACCTCATCTCGATTGCGATCTTCGGTCTCTATCAGGCGATCTTCATGGCGAACGCTGGAGCGGCATGGGACAACGCCAAGAAGATTGTCGAAGTCGAGATGAAACAGAAGGGCACACCGCTGCACGATGCAACAGTAATTGGCGATACGGTCGGCGATCCGTTTAAGGACACGTCGTCGGTGGCGCTGAATCCCGTCATCAAGTTCACGACGCTGTTTGGGTTGCTGGCGGTCGAACTCGCGGTGAAGCTGGCAAGCGATCAAGGCACGATGATGACTCGAGTCCTGGCGGGAGCATTCTTCGTGGTGTCGTTCACGTTCGTATACCGGTCGTTCTACTCGATGCGGATTAAGCAGGGCGCAGAGTAGAAGAAGCAGAGGGGTCAAACTGGAACGCCATCCGTGAAACACGGATGGCGTTTTTATTTCGAAGAGATTGGGAGCCGAAAGGATCAAGCGCAGTTCGACTCTCACCCTCACTGCTGGACAGCCGAGGCGGCTGTCCCCACACAACCAATCCCGTCAGAAGGACTGCTTCATTTTTGATTTCACGCTGTGCGCGAGTTTTTCGATCTGCTCGGCTTTCTTGATGGCGTCGAGCGACATGACTGTCTGGTCGGATTTCAGAAGATACTCTTTCAGTTCTTGCGTGAGTTCCGCCATTTTTTCAGTGTCACGGCGAATCTCCTGCTGACGCATTTCGTTGGCTGCAATGGCCTGCTGCTTTTGCGCATCGCTGCCTGTAGTGACGGGCACGTCTCCCATGCCCGGACCTTGCGCGATCGAGGGAGGAAGGTGGATCTGTTGTGCGGGTGCGAAACTGGCGGCGCCCATCACGGCGCATAGAACAACGATTAGCGAACTGGCCCTGGACATATCAGCCTCCTAGTGCGATCCCCAAACTGTCCCCAGCGGGAGAAACTGTTGGGCGCATTATGGCGCGGATGGAAGGGGGATACAACAGGATTTGGTGGAAAGCAAAAATCCGGAGGTAGGAATGGCGTCGTGAACGATTACGGAGGTACAACCTTCAAAGAACTCACCACAGGGGGCACAGACGAAATCCGCTGCACCCCCGCGGTTCTTCAAAACTAGTGGCGATCCCAGTAGAGCTCGCGGCGATCTTGATTCAGATCGCGATATTCGCGTCGGATTTCCCGGCGCTCGTGGCGAGCGGCAGCGTAGTTGCCATTTCTGAGGTCGCGGCGCAGTTCGTGGCGGTCGCGAGCAATCTTGCGCTCGTCGTGACGGATGTCGCGGTGCAGGCCGCCGTCATAGGCTAGTGCCGGCGCAACACCCATTCCTAGTAGCAAAAGAGTTCCAGCAATCGCGCGTTTCATGGTTTCCCTCCGATCCGCTAACTTGCGGGTCTAGGGAATCAAACACTTTGCATGGTTGGAAGTTGCTGGCGAAAGGCGCTCACCACAGGGGGCACAGGGAAACCCTTTTGTGCCATACAGCCTTTCTTGGTTTAGTTTGGGCCTTTCATCTTGTCTTTGACGCTCTTGGCGAGTTTCTCAATCTCGTCGGCTCTCTTGATCACGTCGAGAGAGAGGACGTTTTCGTCCGACTTGTCCACATAGGATTTCAGCTCGACGGAGAGTTTCAACAGTTTGTCGGTGTCGGTCCTCAAGGCAGCGACCCGCTCCTTGGCTGCTTTCTTCTCCATGTCGTGAGTGATGCGCGCGCGGGCGTCGTCACCGTCCATGATCGGCGGGTTCACGTCGTGGCCGATTTGTGGGGCCGGATTTTGAACTGGCGTCTTCTGCGCGAAACATAGGAGAGAGAAAAGAAAGATGAGGAAGACAATCGGTGTGGAAAGTTGGGATCGCACGGGCACCTCGCAGAGAGTCTAACGGGCACTGCTCGACAAAATTATACTTCCGGATTATCGATGTCAGAAGCGGCTAGAACCTTTCAACACAGGGGGCACGGGGGAACACAGAGGAAAAGGCCAGAGCTCTTGGCTCCGGCCCTTTGAAGTTTCTAATTCTCTGACTTTACAGCGCGCTCATGTTGGCGAGGAACTCACTGTTGCCGCGGGTTTTGCTGAGCTTGTCGATCAGCAATTCCATTGCTTCAACGGGAGAAAGCGGGTTGAGAACTTTCCGCAACACCCAGATGCGCGAGAGATCTTCCTTGGGAATCAGGAGCTCTTCTTTTCGCGTGCCGGAGCGTTGAATATCGATGGCCGGGAATACGCGCTTATCGACGAGTTTGCGCTCGAGGATGATTTCGCTGTTACCCGTGCCTTTGAATTCTTCGAAGATCACGTCGTCCATGCGGGATCCGGTATCGATCAGCGCCGTAGCAATGATTGTCAGCGAGCCGCCTTCTTCGATATTGCGGGCCGATCCGAAGAAACGCTTCGGACGTTGCAACGCGTTGGAATCGACGCCGCCAGAGAGCACTTTGCCCGAGGGCGGAACGATCGTGTTGTAAGCGCGAGCGAGACGAGTAATGGAGTCGAGAAGAATGACAACGTCGCGCTTGTGCTCGACGAGACGCTTCGCCTTTTCGATCACCATTTCGGCGACCTGGACGTGACGAGCGGCGGGCTCGTCAAAGGTCGAGGAGATGACTTCGCCTTTCACCGAGCGCTGCATGTCGGTAACTTCTTCCGGGCGCTCGTCAATCAGCAGGACCATCAAAACAACTTCCGGATGATTCGTGGTGATCGAGTTGGCGACGTTCTGCAAGAGCATGGTCTTGCCGGCGCGCGGCGGAGAAACGATCAGGCCGCGCTGCCCTTTGCCGAGGGGCGTAAGCAAATCCATGACGCGGGCGCTGGCGTTTTCGCGGGTGGTCTCGAGTTTGAGGCGTTCCTGCGGATACAGCGGCGTCAGGTTGTCAAACAGAATCTTGTTGCGGGCTTCGTCCGGCGACTCAAAGTTGACGGCCTCAATCTTGACGAGCGCGAAGTATTTTTCGCCTTCGTGCGGAGGGCGTACCTGGCCGCTGATTGTGTCACCGGTTTTAAGATCGAATTTGCGAATCTGGGACGGGGAGACGTAAATGTCGTCGGGGCCCGGAAGGTAGTTGTAATCGGGAGAGCGGAGGAAACCGTAGCCGTCGGGCAGGATTTCGAGAACGCCTTCAGCGAAAATGTGACCTTCTTTTTCGCTTTGCGCCTGCAGGATTTTGAAGATCAAATCCTGTTTGCGCATACCGCTGGCACCGGGCAGATCCAAGGTCCTTGCGATCTTGGTCAGCTCGGTGATGTTCTTTTCTTTCAGTTCAGCAATGGTCATGATTCACCTGAACCCGTGCACTAGAGCTTATTCGGTAGTGTCAGCGGGAGATTTTCAAAAGGAGGGGACTCAGGAAAGACGCAAGTACAACTGCCGGGCAGGAAAGGCGGGGCTGGGTTAAGCAGCCCGCCGTTGTGCTTCGGCTACGTTCTCTGGTTCCGACAAAACTTCTTGCCGCTCCGAGTCAGCGATGCGGTCCAACACGCCATTCATCGTTTCCTGGATTCTGGTGCTGGGCCGATGGAACTTACGCGTGGCCTTGGAGGCAAGCTGACACAGCATATAACGATTCCGTAAAGTCTGTAAAGCGTCAAACACACGATCAGAGCGCATGTGTCGTAGTTCTCCTTACTTTATGATTGTGGCCTTCCGCCTTCTTCTTTCCGCCACGGGAGGGTGACTGGAAACCCCAGAGCTCGACCTAAGTCACTGATTCCGAGTAGGTTGTAAAGGAGTTAGCGTAAAACTCACTCTTGTTGAATAGATGCGGGACCGGACCCCGAAGATGCTCGATTTTCTAGGCTTAGCTTTTCAAGGCAGGTACATCGATTTCGGCCCGAAAGCTTCCGGATGTCCCTTGGAACACGTAAATCTAGCTGCTAGGGGCCGGGAGGTCAAGCATTTATTTGTAAAGGGGATGAAATATGATCCGCAGTCCTAACCATTTTGGTACAAGATGCTCGCAGAAAAGGAGTTAGGGGAAAGAATCCCATGCGGATGATGGGTTCGCGGCCGGCGATTCCGGCGGGTTGGCCGCACAGCGAAACAGTTTTCGAAGGAAATCCCGGTGCTTATAATCGTCGCCTGGATTGTGGGCCGCAACGATCCTAATTCGGACGACGGCATTAGGACAACGATGCTGGGGGGGTAACGGAATGAACGGTATACGGATCGATGCCTGGCTGTGGGCGGCCAGATTCTTCAAAACGCGGACGCTTTCGAAGAAGGCGTGCGACTTGGGGCGGATTGTGTCGAATGGACAAGTGGCTAAGGCTGCTCGCGAAGTGCGGGTTGGCGACATGCTGAAGATATCGAATGATGGCGGCGATTTTGAGATCGAGGTGCTCGGTTTGAGTGATGAGAGAGGTCCGGCGCCGGTCGCGCAGGCGCTCTACCGCGAAACCGAGGCGAGCAAGGAGATGCGGTTGAAGGTCGCGGCTGAACGTAGGGCTACGAGGGAGTTCGAGATTTTGCCGCAGGGTCGTCCGTCGAAACGGGACCGGCGGAGGATTATTCAGTTTCGGGGGCGAGGTTAGCCAGGTTTTGCGTGGTTGAATTTCAAAACGACGGCGGCCACATCGCGGTGGCGGCTACAGCCGGGGGCAAAAGCCCATTCCATCATTCGTCATCTTACGCGGCCCTTGAAGGGGCGCTCTTCCACGGTTATCCCATCGGTCTGGATGATTGGGGCCCTGCGTGGTTCCCTTTTTCGGGTATATCCGATTCCGGATTTTGCTTCATTATTGAAACAATCGTTTCATTTATTGTACGATCTGCGGATGAGTCGGCCCGTAAACGAGAAGCGCCCGGAGGAATTGCGAGAGGCGATTGTCCGATTCCTGATGAAGCACGGCCTTGCGGACCTTTCGCTGCGTCCGCTGGCGAAGGCTGTGGGGTCGAGTCCGCGGGTACTGCTCTACTACTTCGGGTCGAAGGAAAAGATAGTTGTCGAAATTCTGGCGGAGGTTCGACGTCAGCAACTCGCCAGCTTCGGCCAGATCGATGCCGCGACCTTTGCAGAAGCATGCCAGATTGTCTGGAAACGCATGAGCGCTCCAGATTCCGAACCGATATTCCGACTGTTCTTTGAGGCTTACGGAATGGCATTGCGACGTCCGAAACAATTCAAAGACTTCTTGCGGGCAACGGTCGAAGACTGGCTGACTCTAGTGGCGGAGCCCTTGGTCCGCGAAGGGCACACGCGGCGGCAAGCTCGGGCGTTCGCTACGGTCGTCTTGGCAGGACTGCGAGGATTCATGCTGGATTACTGCAATACCGGCGATAGAAAACGCGTGGATGATGCGGTCGGTATGTGGCTGGGTAGTTTGGATTCGATGCTAGCAGCAGGCAAAAAGGACAAAGTATGAATATCGAGAGCTATCACAACATTTCAATCACAACCTCCAGAACGAGTTTCGCCCTTTCGGCGGTAGTGTTCCTGACCATGCTCTGTGCCCTGATTCCGGCTGGGGCGCACGCTGAGATCACGCCCGGTTCGATGAACGTTCACTGGGATGAGGGCGCGGCGGATTGCAGCAAGAGCACGCAACCGCGCCTGCAGGTACATCCGTATAACGGGCGGACGTTCATCCTCAGAGAGAATCTTTGCGCGACATTCGAGGCGCCGTTCATATACCTGCTGGTTGGATCAGCGAAAGCGCTTCTGATCGACACCGGCGACATTGCGGATCCGAAACAGATGCCGCTGGCAAAGACTGTACTGGATTTACTGCCTGGGGATGGTGCTGCGAAGCTGCCGCTGCTCGTCGTGCATACGCACCGGCACTATGACCATCGTTTGGGAGACGGGCAGTTTGCCGGCCTGCCGAATGTTCAGGTGGTGGGATTTGAAATCGACAGCGTGCGCCGCTTTTATCAGTTCACCGACTGGCCGAACGGCTTGGCCCAGATCGATCTGGGAGGGCGGGTTGTCGATGCGATCCCAACGCCAGGCCACAACGAAACGGAAGTGTCGTTCTACGACCGCGACACCGGACTATTCTTTTCAGGCGATTTTCTGATGCCAGCGCGGTTGCTGATCGAGGATACTTCTGCGGATCTTGCCAGCGCAGAGCGCGCGGCCGCATTTCTGAAAGACCGGCAAGTCAGCTATGTTCTGGGCGGGCATATTGAGATGGACGCGGAGGGCAAGATGTTTCCGTGGGAGTCGCAATATCATCCGCACGAACACGCGCTGGAACTGTCGAAGGGCGATGTACTGGCAATGCCGGACATGATCAGGAAATTCAATGGCTTCTACACGGTCACCGGCGGCTTCTTGCTGATGAATTCGATTCGGATCCTGATCCTCATGGCTACCGGAGTGGGAATACTGCTCATCGCTTTGTTGGTGATGATCATCCGGTCTATGCGGCGCCGCCGGCGTCGGAACGTCTTGCAGCGCAACTAGCCCCAAAAGCGTAAACCACGAAGGTCACGAAGTATTACGAAGGCAAGTTGCACCAACCCCACTCTTCGTTGCGGCTACTGCTCTCGCAATGAGCGTATCGGATCGATGTTGGCGGCGCGAAGTGCGGGCAAGATGGCGGCGATCATCGAAACCAACAGTAGTGTCGAAGCCACGACCAGAAATACGGACCGATCGAGCGGCGCGACTCGGAACAGGCTGCTGGTCACGAGTCTTGTTGCGAAGATTGAAGTGATGGCTCCGCCGCCGATCCCAAGCGCCGCCAGGATCAAGGCGCGGCGCAACACCATGCCGAGCACGTTGGCGCGCGTAGCTCCCAGAGCCATCCTCAGACCAAGTTCGCGCGATCGCTCCGCGACGATGTAAGAGAGGACAGCGTAGAGACCTAGAGCGGACAGGAGTAGAGCGATTGCTGCGAAGGCGGAAATCAGGAATACTTCGCACCGCGGCTGAGCAGACTGCAGAGCGATGTTCTCGGCAAAGGTGTGGTAGCCGAATTCGGGATCGTCCGGGTCGAGAGTCGCAGCGATCTTGCGAACTGCGTTTTCATAACCGTGGGGGTCGCCCGAAACCCGCATCACGACGTCCGGGCGCTGGTGTGATGGGTCCTGGGCGTAGGGCAGATAGAACCGCGGCTGGGGGGCCTCCGACGGGTCGTCGGTCCTCGTATCACCGACAACGCCGACAATCTGGCGTGCGAGAATCGGCTCCGTGGTGTGCTCGAACGTGGGCGTGAAGTAGCGGCCGACGGGATCTTCCACGGGGAAATACTTGCGCGCGAAGGACTGGCTGATCACGGCCACCGGAGCCGCCTTGGGATCGTTGTCGCGGGGGACGAAAGTACGCCCATTGAGAAGAGGAATAGAAAGCGTCTCGAAATAGCCCGGAGTAGCAACGGCCGCAGTAGCGGCGGGCGGATCCTGAGGCGAAGCTACGAAACCCGGAATCGTGATAGGGGTCCACTGGCTCCATGCGGAAGAGTCGGGGCGCGGATGGCCGGCTGCGACTTGTTCGACGCCGGGCAGCGCAGCAATTTGCGGAAGAAACCTGTCGTAAAACGCAACCTTGTTTGGAACGGGATAGCGTTTGTTGGTAAGCGCGACATCGAAGAATAGGGTCCGCTTCGAGTCAAAGCCCGGATCAAGGTGAAGAATCTGAAACATGCTCTTGATGAGCAATCCGGAACCGATGAGCAGGGCGAATCCCAGCGCGGTTTGCGCGACGACGAGACCGTGATGCAGGCGGTTGCGACGACGGCCGGGCGTGGTGTTGGATGAAAACTCTCGCAGCGCGTCGGCTGGGTCGGGACGCGACATTCGCCACGCGGGAAGCAGCCCGAAGATGAAGGCGGTCGCCGCCGAAAGCGCCACTGCGAAGACCAAAACCCGGCCATCCATCGTGATGTTGTAAAGCCGGGGCAGGTCTTGGGGAATGACATAAAGCGCGACCCGCAGGAGGACGACCGAGAGCAGAACGCCGGCGACTCCGCCGGTGAGCGCGAGCACCAAGGCTTCAACTAGAAGTTGACGCACGACACGAATGCGGCTGGCGCCCAATGCTGTGCGCAAGGCAACTTCGGGACGGCGCCCGTTGGCGCGAGCGAGGAGAAGTCCGGCGACGTTGGCACAGCCGATAAGCAGAACCGCTCCCACCGCGCCGAACAAGAGAGCCAAGATCGGGCGCACCTCGGACACGGCGCGGTTCAATAGTGGAGCGACGGATACACCAACCTTGTCGACATCTTCCGAATATGTCTGCGACAGGCCGCGCTGGATAATGTTCATCTCGGCGAGGGCTTGATGCTGGCTCATTCCGGACTTAAGGCGTCCGACGACGTCCAGGCGGTCATTGTCGCGGAGCGAGGTGCCTGCCTGCGGACCTTCGGCGTCGATTGAGAAGGTCGACCAGTACAACGCCGGCTGCCCGATCGGATAGTGAAACCCGTTCGGCATGACGCCGATTACGGTGTAGGGCTCATCGCTGATCTTCACGGTTTGGCCGATCGCGGCCGGCGAGGCACCGAAGTCCTTCACCCATAGCTCGTAGCTCAGCATGGCGACGCGATGGCCGGGCTGTTCTTCGTCGATAGTAAACGTGCGGCCGAGGGCGGGAGGCACACCGAGCATGGGGAAGAAATTCGCGGAGACGCGTCCGCCTTCGATCACTTCGGCATCTTCGCCATTCGCCTTGCTGAACAGGCGATCAATGACGTTGTAGGAGGCGAGCGATTCAAACGACCGGACTTGACGCCGCCAGTCGAAGTAGTCGGGATAAGAGGTTTGTAGCGGGCTTGCGGTAGCAAGATTCGTCGGGGATGTGCCCGGCGGTATTTCCAGAGTGTCGATCGCGACGAGGCGATCCGCGTGCGGGAACGGGAGCGGGCTCAAAAGAATGCCATCGACGAGGCTGAAGATGGAGGTCGTCGCGCCGATTCCGAGTGCCAAAGTGAGGATGACCGTGAGAGTGAACGCACGGCTGCGGCGAAAATAGCGAAGGGCAAATCGGAAATCCTGCAGCGCCGACGGGAACATGGCGTGATTATGACAGGACAGGGCTTCGCGGTTAAGTGTTTGGAGGTGTCTATCAGACCCCGAACCACAAAGGGCACGAAGGTTCACGAAGGAAGTCACTCCCACCAAGCCCTGCCCGATGGTTGACCGGGAACTGTGAACCACCTAGTATTCGGCTCAGTGAGCAGCTCGTCTCAATTCATCGGCCAAACCATCTCGCACTACCGCATCGTCGAGAAGCTCGGCGGAGGCGGGATGGGCGTGGTCTACAAGGCGGAGGACATCAAGCTTGATCGTTTCGTCGCGATCAAGTTCCTTCCCGAAGACGTGGTGAAAGATCCACAGGCCCTAAGCCGCTTCCAGCGCGAGGCCAAGGCCGCGTCGGCGTTAAACCATCCGAATATTTGCACGGTACACGAGATTGACGAAGAGAACGGGCGGCCGTTCATCGTCATGGAGTTTCTCGACGGCGTGACGCTGAAGCACCTGATTGGGAATCGCGCGTTGGAACTGGACCGGGTGCTGGACATCGGCATCGAGGTGGCCGACGCGCTCGACGCGGCGCACGCTCAAGGGATCGTTCACCGGGACATCAAGCCGGCCAATATCTTCGTGACCAAGCGCGGTAACGCAAAGGTTCTAGACTTTGGTTTGGCCAAGATGACGCCGGAGAAACTTGAAGCGGCGGGATCTGCGCCAACCCTGACCGTGGCTGAGGAACATCTGACCAGTCCGGGAAGCACTCTGGGCACGGTCGCGTATATGTCTCCGGAGCAGGTGAAGGGGCAAGAACTTGACCGGCGCACGGATCTGTTCTCGTTCGGAGTGGTGATGTACGAAATGGCGACCGGCACTCTGCCGTTTCGCGGCGACACTTCAGGAGTCATCTTCGACTCCATCCTGCACGGAACGCCCGTAGCGCCCGTTCGGCTGAATCCGGACGTTAGCGCGAAGCTGGAAGACATCATCTCGAAGTCTCTGGAAAAAGATCGGGAAGTTCGCTACCAGTCGGCCACCGAGCTGAAAGCCGATCTCAAGCGGGTAAAGCGAGATAGCGAGTCACAGAGGGTTTTGGCGTCGTCTGGAACGCGCTCGGCTTCAGCTGTGGGACGAACGAAGCGCAGGGGCTGGCTGCTGGCGGCCGGAGCGCTCATCGTTATAGTTCTCGCGCTGCTGGGATATCGGGCCTACGACAATGCGGCCCACAAATCGCAAACCAGCACCGTGAATTTGAAGCCGACCACCGAAACCATCGCCGTTCTTCCCTTCCGCGACATCACAGCTGCAAACGCCGACAGTTGGGGCATCGGGATTACGGACGCCATCATCAGCCGTCTCACTTCGTTGCAAAACTTGGCCGTCCGACCGACCACGTCTGTGTTGAAGTATGCGAAGGAAGCGCCGGAACCGGTGGAAGCGGCGAAAGCCCTGGGCGTGCAGAGCGTGCTGGAGGGAACATATCAACGCTCTTCGAACGTGATCCGGGTAACCGTTCAATTGATTGACGGACATACTGGGACGACGAAGTGGTCGCAACGCTATGACCTGAAAAGCGCTGACATTCTCACCTTTGAAGATGAGATGGCCACGAAGGTAGTGGAAGGACTACAGATTCAGATCTCCCCGACCGAGCAGAAAGCGATCCAGCAACCGGTAACTACTAATGTAGACGCGTACAACGATTATCTGCAGGCGCGCTTTTACTTGAACGAATATTTCGTCTACTCGGGGGTCGACAGCCTCGAGAAAGGGAAGCGACTGCTCTTGCACGCGGTATCACTGGACCAGAATTTTGCGGATGCCTACGCGTTGCTGGCGCAGATGTATTCGTTGCAGAGCGCAAACTTTTTCGTGGAGGCCGGTGCGAACGTAAAACGGGGCGAGGAGGCGGCGAAGAATGCGCTGCGCATGAATCCTCAGTCCGTTGAGGGGATGGTCGCCCTGGGAGGGATTTATAGCGAGGAGGGCCGCGAACAGGAGGCGATTCGTATCACGCGACAGGCGGTGGCTCTGGCTCCAAACAACGAGAATGCCTGGCAGATGTTGGGATATTCGTATTACTACGCCGGTCTGAACGAACTCGCGGAACAGGCGTACGGGCGGCTCTTACAACTCAATCCGACGCTCCTGCAGCCACGTTGGATGCATGCGCGAATGCTTCTCTATGGAGGGAAAACCGACGAAGCGGAAGCGGAAATGCGGGATGTCGTCACAAAGAATCCGAACCAGTTTAAGGCCCTAGCGTACTTCGGCTGCATTCTCTATTACCAGGAAAAGCTGGATGAAGCGGAATCGAATCTGAGCCGGGCTGTCGAGTTGGAAGGCGATTCAAGCGATAACTCCGCACGCATGCTGGCGGCGTTCGTCTATGCTGCGCGCGGCCAGCGCCAGAAGATTGATCCGCGGCTCTTCAACTATCGTCCGAATGAAGTCATCGACGGCGACGCTGCCTACTGGCTCGCGGGCATCCAGGCTCTGCTGGGGGACAAGCCGAATGCCCTGCTCTGGCTCAAGCGAACGGTGGAACTGGGGGATGTGAACTATCCGTGGTTTGAGCGGGATAAGAATTTTGAAAGTCTGCGGGCCGACCCCGAGTACAAGGCCATCATGGCCGGGATCCGACAACGGTGGCAGGGGTATAAGGATGAGTTTGATGCGGGTCGGTGAAGCGCGGACGGGGGCTGGATTCGGTCATGTTTGACAGAAGCGAGACTTGCCGAGTTGAACCCGGAAATCGTAGCATCACCGCGGGTCAATGAGTGTTAACACCTGATTTCGCCAGTTGACTCCGGTCGAGCCAAGTTGGCCTATGGACATCCGCGACGCTCTGGCACTATCGTTCCAGCATGTTCAAGAGCCGCAGTCAATCCTGTTAACGTCATTCGACCACGGACATCATGGGGTAGAATCTCCTGCCTAAAGGTGGAAACATCGAAACGATGGCGAAAAGATTGCTAGTCCTGTCCACAGTTCTGCTCGCGCCATTCAACTTGTCAGCGCAGCCATCACTCGACTTAAGGTTTGGCGGTCACACGCTTGGGGAGCCTGCAGAAGTTTTTTTCGCCACAGCCAGGAAAGCTGGAAAAGACGGAACTACTCAACTGGCGACAGAGTATTGCAAGTCTCTTCTAGCGGACGCTAGGGTAAGAGAAGAAGGTCAGCGGAAGGACGATGTTTTGAAGAACGGCGGAGTTTTTACCTTGCAAGGAAAAGATCTCGCCGTGATGGATGTGGGGAATTGCCAGCGGGTCATGGCAGCTCTTAAGGGCGAACAAGCACTGGTGGGGACCAGCCTTGCTTGGGAGCTTGGCTCAGGCACTGCGTTCTTTGCGTCGGGAAGACTGAGTGCCCTCGATCTTTTCTCGGACTCGTCATATGCTGACATTGTTTTGGACATGGAGAGGCGCTTCGGAATTCCGGGTAAGAAGGACACAGTTTCACGTCCCGGTTGGCCTCCTGTTGAGGAACTGCGATGGGAACGGAACGGGGTAGCAGCGGCAGTTTGGAAGGTTCCGTTTTCCGACTCGAGCGTTGCAACTGTCGGGTTCCTTGAACCGCCCTACGATTCACATCTGCGTGGGACTCCCGCCCCAGAATCCAGCGTTTTTTCCCCGGAGACCTGCAAAGCCACCATACCCAGCGATTTAAAGAAGGTACACATTTCGTCGGCTGAAATTAACGGACTGATCTATCACCGAGTGCCTCCTGTATACCCCGAAAGCGCCAAACGGAGTCGGGTCGAAGGAGTCGTTTTCTTAGACGTGATCATTGATGATTGTGGAAATGTTGTCGAATCTAAGCTAATTTCTGGGCCGCAAGAGCTAGTTGCAGCGGCCATAATGGCGGTCAAACAATGGAAATTCACACCGCTCGCACTCTGGGGGAAAGAAGGGGCGATGGAAGCTGAGCTGAAAGTAGGATTCAAGTTGTCACACTGACAAGCTAGATTTCCTGTCGCAATATCGCGATTACACTCCTTTGCCCCCATTGAAACGCTTCATTCGGCCGGCCACTGAGAATATCTTAGAGGTGGCCAGTACCAGCCTGACTTCGGCGGATCATTGCGTTCCCGGCACCGTTCTTGCCGAAAGATCCTGTCAGTGCGGACGCCACAGCTCATTGTGATTGAAATCACAGATCATCCCTCATCCCAAGCGATACCGTTAAGGCGAATCACTTTATAGATTTGAGGAATTCGCCATGAGTATTGCCTCTCCGACGACGACCACGCGCATTTTGAACCCTAAATTAGAGCGAAAGATCATGAGCGCCGAGACTGCGGCGGGACTGATCCAGTCCGGCGATCAGATTGGAATGAGCGGGTTTACCGGGTCGGGATATCCCAAGGCGGTGCCGCTACAACTGGCGCATCGCATCGCGGACGCGCACTTTCGCGGTGAGAAGTTCCAGGTCAGCGTGTTCACAGGCGCATCCACCGGGCCGGAGCTCGACGGTGCGCTGGCGATGGCAGGCGGAATTCATCTGCGGCTTCCCTACCAGTCGGATCCGGAGACGCGGAAGCGCATCAATGCGGGCGAGATGGATTACATGGATATCCACCTTAGCCACGTGGCGCAGTTTGTGGAGTATGGATTTCTCGGCAAGCTCGATGTGGCGCTGATTGAGGTTACGGCGATCCTGGAGGACGGTCGGGTCATACCGAGCTCTTCGATCGGCAACAACAAGACGTGGATCGACTGCGCCGACCGCGTGATCCTCGAGGTGAACTCGTGGCAGCCGATGGCTCTCGAGGGAATGCACGATATTTATTACGGGCTGGAGCCGCCTCCGAACCGTAAGCCGATTCCGCTGGTGAGGCCCGGGGATCGGATTGGATCTCCGTATCTCAACATTCCCGCCGAAAAGATCATTGGGATCGTGCTGACCGATTCGCCGGACCGGAATAGCGCATTCAAGGCTCCGGACGAGGCGTCGAAGAAGATTGCCGGACACATCCTTGAGTTTCTGAGCTGGGAAGTGAAGAAGGGGCGGATGCCGGTGAACCTGCTGCCGCTGCAGTCGGGCGTGGGCAACATCGCCAATGCAGTGCTGTTCGGCCTGGAGGAAGGACCGTTTGAGGGACTGACTTCGTATACGGAAGTGATTCAAGACGGGATGATCCGGCTGCTCAAATCGGGCAAGCTGACTTCGGCGTCAGCGACCGCGTTTTCGCTGAGCCCTGACATGCTCAACGAAGTGAATGCGGACATGGCGTCGTATCGCGAGAGAATCGTGCTGCGTCCGCAAGAGATTTCGAACAATCCGGGGATCATTCGGCGGCTCGGAGTGATTGCGATGAACGGAATGATCGAAGCCGACATCTACGGCAACGTGAACTCGACGCACGTGATGGGATCGCGGATACAAAACGGGATTGGCGGCTCGGGAGACTTTGCGAGGAATGGATACCTGTCGATCTTTATGGCGCCGTCGTTCGCGAAGAAAGGTACGATCTCGACGATTGTGCCGATGGTTTCGCACGTGGATCACACGGAGCATGATGTGCAGGTGCTCGTGACCGAGCAGGGACTGGCCGACCTGCGGGGACTCTCGCCGAAAGAACGAGCCAAGCTGGTGATTGAGAAGTGTGCGAGTCCAGAGTACAAGCCATTGCTCAAGGATTATCTGTCGCGCGCGGAGCAATTGTCTTATGGAAAGCACACGCCTCATCTGCTGACGGAGTCGCTGGGCTGGCATAGCCGGTATCTGCGCAGCGGGAACATGCTTCTGAAGGAAGAGCAATAGGAACAAATCTCACCACAGAGGGCACAGGGTTCCACAGAGGAAAGCTTACTCAGTGAATCCATGTGAACTCTGTTTTGAGATCTTTTTGCTTAGTGCGGCCACAGCCAGCCGAACGTGCCTGCGGTCAGCAGCGCGTAGACCAATCCATCGATCGCTTCCAAGGAGACGAAGCCCCACGGCATACCTTTCCAGATGGCATTGGCTAGCGGTCCCAGACCGTATACGAGAAACGCAGCTGTTCCAACGACACGAAAGACCGCCAGATAATCGGTGCCCGTCGGTACCGTATGCGCACTTAGGTAGGCAACGAAAAAAGAGATGACCAGGCAGTATCCGAACCACAGACCGAGAAACTTCGGGATGAAGGGCGGGCCGCTGGGGAAAACAGTCATCATGCCGACCGGACCCTGCTTGTATTTCTCGATGGCTTCCGGCGTTTTCATTTCCTTATGGGTGCAGAACGGAAAGACATATAACCCGCGCTGCAGCCCGCCGGCGCGAAGGGCTGGGAGAACCTTGTCTTCATCCGGCAACTTCTTGTAGTCATTACGGTGGTAGGGGAGAACCGTGTGCATGACGGAGCTGGCGATAAAGACGATGACCGCCGACAACAGGATCGGCAGCCAGAGAGCGGAGAGTAGCGGCATACAAGCCTCCTTTGAGGAGTCTCGGACCAGTGACTTCGGGAGGCTACCTTGCCGGATGCAAGAGGTCAAGAGTTTCGCGTTCTGGTAAAAACAGTCTGCCACGGATTTACACGGATTCTCGCGGATGTCGCGTCTTCAAACTTCTTCTTATCCGTGTTGATCCGCATCTGCGGCAAAAGAGCGGCCTCAGGCGCTGCAAGTGCATCTAAGAAAAGCATGACAGCCGAAGCAAATCCATCCCGCGTGCAGGTCATTCATTCGGAAACTCGAACCGATGCATCCACCCAGCTTCGAGAATGGCTAGAGCAATTGGTGTCGCGGCGGGGCAGCGACCTTTTACTGGTACCGCTGGCGCCACCGGCAATTCGCATCGAGGGGGCGCTGGAGGCGATCGGAGAGCGTGCGCTTAGCGGCGACGAGATCGAGGCAGCGGTGGTGCCTGCGATGGCGGCGCACGCGCGCGAAGAATACCGGCTCAGTGGCATTGCAGATTCTTCATATCGAGTCGAGGGCATCGGACGGTTCCGCATCAACTTGCACCGCGAACGCGGGCGCGCGGCGGCTACGGTAAGAGCATTGCCTTCGGCAATTCCAAGAATTGAAGACCTGCGCTTACCCGCAGGAGTGGGCGCGCTGGCTAAGTTACGGCGCGGACTGGTGATCATTGGAGGAGCAACCGGTTCGGGCAAGAGCACGACGCTGGCAGCGCTGGTAAACGAGATCAATCGCAACGAGGCACGGCATATCGTGACGATCGAAGATCCAATCGAATACGAGCATGCACATGACCGGAGCCTGATCGAACAAGTGGAAATAGGGATTGATGCGCCGGACTTTCCTACAGCACTGCGGGCCGCGCTGCGGCAGGCGCCGGATGTGATTGTCGTCGGCGAGATGCGCGATCCGGAGACGGCGCGCATTGCTTTGTCGGCGGCCGAAACTGGCCATCTTGTATTTACGACGCTGCACACGACAGACGCGGCTTCGACGGTCTCACGCATCGCGGATTCGTTCCCGCAGGAGCGGCAGCACTCCGTGCGCGCAGAGATGGCAATGGCGCTGGCCGCGATGCTGACTCAAACGTTACTTCCACGTCGCAATGGAGGACGCGTACCGGCGGCAGAGCTGCTGATCGTGGGCTATGGGGCGCGGCAGCATATCCGGAAGAATGCGCTGCAGCATCTGCATCAGGAGATCACGATTACGCGCAAGCAGGGATCGTTCACCATGGAAGAATCGCTGGCGCAACTAGTGTTTCAGCAGGAGCTCAGCCGCGAGGAAGCCATGACACGAGCGCTGCATCCAGACGATCTGGACACAGTGCTAAAAGCGAAGGGATTCTAGGACTTCTCGCGAAGTCTCTAACGCTTTAGCTCAAGTGCCTCATGCAACACCGGTTCAGGATTCTGGCTGATGGCAACCGCCTCGGAGCCGAGTTGCTGTTCCAATTGTTTGCGAGCTTGGCCGGCGGTCGCGACTTCCGCGCCGTTAACGTCCGAAGAGAACAATGATTGAGACTTGAGCAGACTCGCGTAGGCGAATCGTGCCGGGAAACCATTTTCCCGCAAGAACGTCGCGTACATATACCAATCGACAGCCTCGCTATGACGGTCGGCCAGCCGGGCGTCAAGTTGAAGCGCTCGCTGATAGAGCGGCAATGTCTTGCTGGTATCGCCGAGTCTCGCCTGCAATGAAGCCTCCCCGACGTCGGCAAGGCTTTCCAACTTCATCTCTCCTGTCCGAGTGGCGAGAGTTCGTGCCATTTTGTAATCTCGCAAGGCGAAATCAGTGTGATTCGCCCGGACGTTGCAATCCGCGAGTTTCAGCGCCACGGTGATGACCGTGGCGGCGGGCGGAACATTAGATGGCGAACGTTGCGCCACTTTGCGGATGAAACTTTCGTAGTGACTGATGGCGTCGTCGAGTTTGCCCAGCCTGTCCAGGTCCGCCGCTAAGTACAGATCGGCCTCAGCCTGCGAGGGATCGAGTTTGAGAGCCTTTCGCCAATTCTCTTCCGCTTCTTCGGTGTGTCCGAATTGCTGGGCCAGGATTCCGTGATTGACCAGCAAGGCCGCGTCCCTGGGCGCTAATTGCAGCCAAGTGCCAGTCAGCTGATAGGCCTCATCGAAGCGTTTTTCCTGGGTCAGGTATCGAAGCCATGCATCGCGCGGCGCCGGATCAGTTGGGTTCGCCTTGATCGCATATTGCCAGGCAGCGACCGATTCATGCGGATTCCCATCTTCTAGCGCTTTGCGTGCCAAGCGGACCTCAACTGGAGTGTCATAGGGAGCCAGCGAAGCGGCACGCTTCAGGTCGGCCAGACTCGTGCTGTGCATGCCGAAATAGTAGTGCACTTGGTCGACACAGCCCCAAATGAGCAGAAGCGCGGCGGACCCGACTCGGAGAGCGCGAGCAACTGGGCTCGGTCCGGCCAGTCCGCGTAATGCCTTCATCGTCCGGCTGCCAGCCTCCATCGCGCCTTCCGCAATCTGTGCGCGAGAATTTACTAACAAGGCAGCGATGCGCCCGTCGCGCAATTTCCAGATCGCTCCATCCAGGATGAAGTGGTGAATGTTCACCAGCGCCGTGAAAAGCAGGAAGCTGCGCGTGAAATCAAAATGGAAGATCAGGCTTGATATCCAAGGCCCTGGAACGAAGAGTGCAATGCCACCAACGACGAGAATCGCAAAGTACGAAAGAGGACGCCACGACCGGTTAGGATTGGTTGCCGCTTCTCGCTTCGCGTAGTAGCTCGTTATCCATAGATATTGCGCCGAGTGCATGATGGCTAGAACGCCGGTGCTATAGCGGCTACGCGGAATCTGGAAATGTTCCAGCAACGAAAGCAGGGTTGGCACCAGAAACCAGACGCATTGCGTAGAAAACAAGGTCAACGAAGGAACCATCAGGCGGATGCGGACCTGTCCGATGAGCCGGGACAGTCCGAAGACGGAACACACCAGAAATGCAATGGCGAGGGCAATCTGGGCGCGCGAGCTGATAACCGTGGGGATATTCAGAGAAACGAACAGAGGATCACCCGAAGGTCCGGTGTGAAGGCTCAGCAGCAAAACCGCGTAGGAGATCAGGAATGCTAAATATAAGGCACGCCGCTCGGTGGGCGTCAGCTGGGCGCCAGCCCGCCGGGCAAACATCATGAAGAGCCCGTAGTTCTGCCCGCTGTAGTGCCAGGGACTCGCGGTCAGATATACGGTAAAAATCCAAGGGAGGGCGCGAGGCCAAAAGTGCGCGAAAACCACGGTCAACGCTACGAGCAGGGTGATATGGACCGTGAAGATGCGGTATTTCTCAAAATCCGCTTTCGTGTGGTAGGCGCGATAAATCGTCGCCATGTAATGCGGATAGTTGAAGAACAACGCCAGCACATAGAAGAAGACCGCCCATGTGAGTGTGCTGGCGGCCGAAGCAAGGTACGCGGCCAGCAATAGCGGAACCGACCACGCACCACATCCGACGGCTAAGTCCACCCAGGGGTTATAGATCCAAACGGATTCTCCACAGATCGCATTGTTTTTGATTTTTGGCATAGGAACTGGGAGGCGCGTCAACGGGACGGAACCATCATCTTTAAAATTGTAGGGGGAACCTTGCCCGCGCCGGGTACGCAGAGGCGTTCGGATGGTTCCGGAAGTAACCTATCGCTGCTGTCCCAGTTCGGTCGAAATCCTTCAGCCGGGGTTAAGATTGGCCCGGAAGGCACGGTGTTCAAAACTCTAGCCGTCGGGTTCTCGATCTTCTTCCTGATTGCTTTCGGAAAGTGTGTGAGGGTTTCGAGTGGCCACATGGAAGCGGTCAGCGTCTCGCCTGACGGGAAACTGCTGGCTGGGGTGTACGGATACCAAGACGAGCACGGCGTATTTATCTACAAAATTGCAGTGGAAACTGGTGTGGCGACGCGTTTGACCGAGGCAAAATCCGGCTGGGAATCGAGCCCTACGTTTTCGGCTGATGGGAAGCAGATCGCATTTTCCTACGAAAGTGGAAATGGCGAACAACCCGGATCATGATTGGGGACAATTCATCCAGACGATCTGGACACGGTGCTGAAAGCGAAGGGATTCTAGGACTACGGCGTGGTGCCGTGAAACTCTTCGTCCATCCATACCTTGAAAGCGTCGAGATTCTGAGGGCGCCCAAGGAAACTGCGGACCAACTCCGTGCCCGGCTTCGATCCTCCCGGTTCAAGAACCGTTCTGCGATAGCGCATGGCCGCTTCTCCTGCCAATAGATTGTTCTTGTCGAATTGGCTGAAGAAATCGATGGCAATCACTTTATCGAGCACATATGTGTAGTAGTTGGAAGTGTAGCCCATGAGATGGCCGAAACCGGCGTAGAAGCGATTGCCATCCACGAACGGATAGGGGTAGAAGCGCGTGTAGTCGGCGCGCAACATGGCATCGAGATCGATCTGGTCGGGGGAGTGGTCGTGCAGATCGAGCGAATAGGTTGAATAGAAGAGCTGGCTTTGCACCCATCCGGCGCGGCCAAAAGCACTCGCACGGTTCATGCGGTCGATAAGGTCGAGAGGCAGAACCTCGTTCGTCTGGTAGTGCTTGGCAAATGAGCGCAGAATTCCGGGATCGCGGAAGAATTCCTCCAGCATCTGCGAGGGCGCCTCGACGAAATCGGTCTCGGTAGAGAATCCGGTGATGCCGCTCCACTGCTGCTGCCCGCCGAGAATGTTGTGCATCAAGTGTCCGAACTCGTGGAAGAACGTCACAACATCGTCGTACTGCATCAGGCCCGAATCGCCGGGCTTGCCTCCAGCAAAGTTGCAGATAAGCGCGCCCTCGGGCAACTGGCGTCCCTTGATGCCGGGCACGACCGGGCTTGAGCTGAACCATTTGTCCTTGCCGTCGCGAGGATGCATGTCGAGATAAATGCGGCCGACCAACTGACCGCCGTCTAAGACACTCCAGGCAGAGACAGAAGGATCCCAGACAGGAGCATCGGGCGCGGGCTTGAACGACACATGGAAGAGCTTAGCCGCGGTGTCGAGAATTCCCTGCTGGACACGGTCGTAGGTAAAATACGGCCGCACGGATTGAGAATCGAAGTTAAGGGTAGTTCGCGCGTACTGATCTTCCCAGTAAAAGCGCCCGTAGGCTGGAATGGCACTGAGACCCGGCTGCTTCTGGCGGGCAAAGGCCAGCAGCATATCGTATTCGCGATGCGAGGCCGGGCGCGAGGCAACATCCACGTCGTTCAAGAACGATTTCATATTAGCGGCCGTACCGATCATCTGGTCGGCGGTGGCTAGATCGGCAAACGTCGGATAACCGAGAATCCTGGCCAATTCGTAGCGCGTCTTGAGGACGTCGAGCAGGACTTCCTTATTCGCGGGGTAGGCTCGCGTGTTGTACGCGAGGTACATCCGCTTGCGCAGATCTTCGCTGGTCGCGTAAGTCATCACCGGGGAGTAGTCGGTTTCGTCCGTACTCAAAGTGATCGATCCGTCGGCCGCTGGCGGGTGAGCCCCGATGAAGTCCGCGGGGACTCCTGCCAATTCGGCTTTGTCCTTCACGACGACGTGGTTGGGATTCTCCTGCAGGGTCCGGCCGAACTTGAGCGCCTGTTCAGTGATGTGATCCTGAAATTTCTTAACCTGGGCTCGTGTGGCCGCATCCTTGTCGACGCCAGCCAGCCGATACTCGAGCAGCGTCCGTTCCACATAGTGCCGAGTAGCAGGAGCCGCGGAAGACAAATCAATTGCTGCCAGCGCGTGGTAGACGTCCTGATTTAAGTAGAGAACTGTATTGGCCTGCTGAACCTGCTGCGCGAGGGCCTGTCCCGCGTCCCGCACATCTTTCTGCGGAGCCACGGCAAACATCAAGTAGGCCTCCGAGCCAGCAATTCCCAGCTCGTTCTGAGCGTCGTCGAAGGGCCGCAGCGTGTTCTCGATCGTGTGCGGGGATTTCACTGCCAACAGCGCGTCGACATCTTTCTGTTCCTTGGCGAGATGGTCACCAACCCACTTTTCCGCGACGGGACGGTCAAGCTTGCCTATCCAGATGTGAAGCGGATCACTCTGGGAAAGGAGGTGTGACTGCGTTGAAATCAGAAATAGACCAATCCAAAGGACACAGAGGAACAAACGATTGAGCGCTGCGGAACGATCAGGAGATGGCATCGCAACCTCTCAGAGAAGGTTAAGGATTGAGAAATACTGTTCAGACAAAGACAACGGATTATAGCGTTTCACAGATGCTGGACGAACATTCGATTTTCCGGCGTCCTGGAATGTCGTTCGGAAGTTGCAGCCACGGGTCGACACAAACGGGAAACACCTGTTGCTTCGGACAGCAGAGGAGTATCTCAACTCGTTGTTCTCGTTCCGCTGCAACGACTGAGGGGAGGAGGCGCAGGCCCATCGAAGGTACGATGTGGCCTATGCACGTTGGTTTGAGTCCCATGAGGCTGGTCGAGGTTAGGATTGCATTGGGTGGAGATGGGATGTTCAGGACCCTACGAATCGGCCTACTGGTTGTATTGCTTACTCCCTGTGCCATTTCTGCCGGCGTCCCTTCTGGCCACATGGAAGCGGTCAGCGTCTCGCCGGACGGGAAACTACTGGCTGTGGTGTACGAATACGAAGACGAGCACGCAACTTTTATCTACAAAGTTTCCGTAGATACCGGCGTCGCCACGCGCTTGACGGATGCAAAGACTGGTTGGGAATCAAACCCTACGTTTTCGGCTGATGCGAAGCAAATCGCATATTCGTATACGCCCGGAAAGGGTGAGCATTCACGAATCATGATTGGAGACGTGAACGGGTCCAATTTTCACGTTTGGTCGCTGTCGCAAAGCGAGAGCTTCCGGCCGCTCTTCTCTCCGGATGGCAAGACCATCATTCTCGCTCACTCCGGCTTCTTTGGCAGCTATTCACCCATTGCTCAACCCCATCCGCATGATTGGAGCTTTTACGCAGCGGACCTTGACGGTTCGAACGTGCGGCAACTAACGAATGAGAGTTTTTATATGGCTTCGGAAGCGTCGGTCTCGCCCGACGGGAAGAGCATGGCCGTTGTGACGGAAGGCCTTGAGAGTCCGACACAAATCGCAATCTATTCTCTAGACCACCCTGGGGAGCCGCACCAATCCCTGCAGCCTCACGTTCCGAAAGAACCCGGCGAACCCATATATAACAGTCCCAACTTCTTGGCGAATGGTACGAGCATTCTGTTCTTGGCCGCGAGAGACGGCATTTATCACTATGACTACGACGTGTACCGCTTAGACTTGGGAACAGGGATAGTCGAAAAGCTAACGACCAAGAATGGCTATGCCACGAATCTCAAAGTGTTTGCTGACGGAAAGACAGCGGTATTTTTCAAGTGGCACTCCAACTGGCGCTCGATACCGGTGAAGAGTGATCTCTATTTCTTAGATCTGGAAAGTCACAAGTTGACGCCTTTTAAGGTCATTGGCCTCAACTGAAGACATGGGATTGAAGTTTGCACTTGGGCACTGGGCAGCTGAATCCAGATCGCTGTTCGTCGGCATGTTGCGTTGAACGGCAGCGCCTATCTGAAAATCAAAATCCGGATGCTTACGCCCAGTACGTGCGATCGAGGCTGCGGTATTGGATCGCTTCCGCGATGTGCTTGGGCTCGAGGTTTGGAGTGTCTTCGAGGTCCGCGATGGTACGGGCTACTTTCAGGATGCGGTCGTGGGCCCGGGCGCTGAGCCCCTGCTGAGTCATGGCGCGCTCGAGGAGGCGTTCGCAGTCAGCGGACAGTTCGCAGAAGGCGCGGATGTGGCTCGAGGACATCTGGGCGTTGCAGTATATCTTTTCGCGCGAGGAAGCGAAACGTGCCAGTTGTTTTTGCCGGGCCTGCATGACGCGCCCGCGGATCTTGGCCGAGTTCTCGGGTTCACTCGTCGAGCGCATTTCTTTGTAGTTCACCGCTGGGACGTCGATGTGAATATCGATGCGGTCCATCAGCGGCCCGGAGATTTTCGAGATATAGCGCTGGATCATCGGAGTCGTGCACTGGCAGTCGCGGGTGCGGTCATTGTGAAAGCCGCAGGGACAGGGATTCATCGCGGCGGCGAGCATGAAGCGCGCGGGGAAAGTCAGCGACATGGAAGCGCGAGCGATACTTACCGTGCCGTCTTCCAAGGGCTGGCGCAAGACTTCGAGGACATTGCGGGGAAATTCTGGGAGTTCATCCAGAAATAGCAGGCCATTGTGCGCGAGTGAGACTTCTCCCGGCCGAGGGATGACTCCTCCACCGATCAATCCTGCGTCGGAGATGGTGTGATGCGGAGACCGGTAGGGGCGCGTCCCGACTAGCCCTGTGCCTTGGTCCAGAACGCCGGCCACGCTGTGAATTTTGGTCGTCTCCAGCGCTTCTTCGAAGGTGAAGGGCGGCAAAATCGTGGGCATGCGCTTGGCCAGCATGGTCTTGCCAGAGCCCGGCGGCCCGATCATGAGGATATTGTGGCCTCCGGCGCAGGCGATCTCGATGGCGCGCTTAGCGGTCTGCTGTCCGCGGACGTCTTTGAAGTCGACGAAGAACTGTTGGGACTCGCGCAACAGAGAATCCGCATCAGCCTTCATCGGAAGGATGCCGTTGCCGGAGTTTACAAATTGGATCACGTCAAGCAGCGAACGCACGGGGTAGACATCAACTCCGCCGACCATGGCCGCTTCTTTCGCGTTGGCTTCGGGGACGACCATGCGAGAAATCTTTCGCCCGCGTGCCTCTATAGCAATGGGCAGCGCTCCGCGGACACCCCGAACGCCGCCGTCGAGCGAGAGTTCTCCAACGAACAGGCAATCCGGCACTTCCTTCTTGGTGAGTCCGCCATAGGCTCCAACAATGCCGAGCGCCATCGGCAGGTCGAAACCGGATCCTTCCTTCTTAATGTCGGCCGGGGCGAGATTGATGGTGATGTGAGTGGGCGGGATGTCGTAGCCGCAGTTCTTGAGCGCGGCGCGAACGCGGTCGCGGCTTTCGCGCACGGCTGCATCGGGAAGGCCGACGGTGTGGAAGTGGTCCTGATCGCACTTGATACCGGAGCAGTCGACTTCCACCTGAATAATATTGGCATCGATGCCGTAGACGGCTGCGCTGAGAGTTTTGTAGAGCATTTGTAACCGCTGGGACCTCCGCGCTCCCTGCAATCAAGTCGAGAAACCGCCTGGATACACGAAGTCCTGAGCTGCCAGATACCCACCTTACGGATTTGGGTCCATGAAGGCTGTGACGGATGTCACCACGAGCTGTGGAAAACTGGGATGCATTCGGCTGCGCGAATGGCACGCTGGCCCGCGCCGTCGTTGCAGTTGGTTCCTCTTTTGGTGTCGCCCGTTGTTCCTATGTACCAGGAAGTTAATAATCTGGTTGTTTCGGCAGAATGTAACCAATTAGGATGGCTTTCGCCCAGTATCTATAGGCCTTATGACTCAGGACCCCAATCAGCCCCCGCGTGTCCCCCAGGGGAATCTCGACCGAGAGGAATCGCAACTGTGGCGATGGGCGCTGATGTTCATGATCCTGCTCGCGGTCGCGTTAGCGGGCCTGCTATGGGAACGCCTCGAAAACATTCCCTTCCAACTGCGCGCGATTCCAATTGGGGTGCTGGTGCTGTCGATCCTCTTCGCCGTCTACGCCTACGGACGACGCCGCGAGGTGAGCGAACTGAAAGGCGTGCTGCGCGGGCTGCAGGAGCATGTAGGCGCCGCGCCGTCGGAAGAGCAACTCGACCAGCTCAGCCAAGTCATCATGCGCTCGCAGCGCAACTTCAAGGAGCTGATCGATTCCTTTGACGACCCGGCTTGCGCAGTCGCACTCGACGGGACTTTACGCACCGTCAATAAGCGTGTGACCGAACTGACGGGCCTCACGTACTCGGACTTAGTGGGGCGCAAGATCTACGAATTCGTTGAGGAACCGACGCGCGAAGAAGCCGAAAAGAGTTTAGGGCGTTTTCTGGACAAGAAGCGATGGGCCGGCACCGCGCGTTTACGGCTGAAGAGCAGTTCGCGACCGCTCTACTTCGACTGCGTGGTCAACGGCATCATCAAGGGCGGCGAGGTTGTGGGTGCAAGCGTACTGGGGCGGGACGTCACCGAGCAGCGCGAAAAGGAGCTCCGCTTCACCGAATTGTTCGAAACTTTGCAGGAGGGCGTGTATTTCAGCACTCCCGACGGGCACTTACTCGATGCAAACCCAGCCTTGGTCAGCATGCTCGGATACGAGGAGAAAGGCGATCTGCTCGCGGTTGAACCCGCTGCATTGAACTTCGATCCTGGGAAGCCGGTGCTAGGCAGGGCCATCGACGATCGCGGAGGGTTGCGGACGCGCGAGATCAGGCTTCGGCGCAAGGATGGAAAGGCAGCCGTCTTCCTCGATTCGTCGCGCGCCGTGTGGGACACTTCGGGAAACATCATCCGCTACCAGGGCACGCTGGTCGACATCACCGATAAGCGGAGCATGGAGCGGCAACTGGAGCAGCAGGAGGAGTTTCGGCGCCGGCTGCTGGAGAGTTTTCCGGATCTCATCCTGGTGGTTGACCTCGAAGAACGGTACACGTTCGTGAGCTCGCGCGCGCACGATCTGTTGGGATACGAACCCAAAGACATGTTGGGGAAGAAGATCACGGACTTGGAAGATCATTCGCCGGAGCTGGCCTCGCTTTATCACGGGGTAGTTTCGGGACAGGAAGCATTGGCATCGGCAGAATTCGGAGCACGCCATCGGGATGGCAACTGGCGAACGATGCGCGCCTCGGGTAGCCAGCTCGTCGACGCGGAAGGCAAGATCACGGGCGTGATTATTTCCGTACGGGACATCACGATCGAAAGAAAGCTGGAACAGCAGGTCGTGCAGAGCGAGCGTCTGGCGGCGATGGGAGCGATGATCGGCGGCGTCGCGCATGAATTGAATAATCCGTTGACCAGCATTCTGGGAGTGAGCGAACTGCTGCAGGATACGGAAACGAACGAAACCTCGCGCAAACAGCTGGCCATGCTGCAGCAGCAGGCTCGGCGCGCGGCGGAGATCGTGCAGAACCTGACCTACTTTGCACGCCCGCCGGCTCCCGGGAAGAGCAGAATCAATCTGGTCGAAGTGGTCGAGCGAACGCTGAACCTGCACGCGTATTCGCTGCGAAAGAACAACATCACGGTCGACTTTCTGAAAGAGCCGGGGGTTCCTTATGCCCTGGGTGATCCGCACCAACTGATGCAGGTATTCCTGAACCTGATCGTGAATGCGGAGCAAGCCATTCGCGAGGCACGAGATAAGGGCACACTGCGGATTCGCCTGGGCAAGGGCGACAATTCTGTCTGGGTCAGCTTCCATGACGACGGCCCGGGGATCGCGAAAGAAAATCTCTCCAGCATTTTCGACCCTTTCTATACGACGAAACGGCCGGGTCGCGGGACAGGCTTAGGCTTGAGCATCTGCAAGTCAGTCATGAAGGAGCACCGCGGCAGCGTGGAAGCAGCAAATTCTACTGAGGGCGGTGCGGTGTTTACGGTGACGCTGCCGGTGTCGTCCGGAGCTATGTAAGGCCTAGGGGCGCCTCTCGGCAGTGTAAGTCATCTTGCTAGAGCGTCTCTTATCTGAGGATTCAACTCGCATTGACTTGCCGTCTTTGGACACGGTCATGCGGGCAACTGTCATAACTTTTCCGTCCTGCTTATCAGTCTCCTCGATCGTGCAATCATCGATGAGTTTGAGCCGAACCGTGGAGTGGGCGTCACCGTCTGCGGGATAGTCCTTGCCGTCAAACTTTACCTCGTAGCTGACGCTTCCGTCGGAGATCTTCATTCCATTGGCGATGCTCTGATACGTAGTCAGAGTGCCGGCGCTGGTCGTGTTCCTGACGGTCTGCATGTTCCACTTGCCCGAAAGCGCGTGCGAACCCGGAGGCCCTTGGGCGAGGCGAGTGAATCCCGCTTTTCCGGTAACCGTTTCGGATTCTGCCGTATTGGTGAACTCTTCCGTCATCGAGCGGTCGTCCGACGAAACCGTTTCGATGCACTCGAACGTCGTCTTGCCATCTTTCTTCATGGTGAACTTGAGCGAGTAGTTGTCCAGGATTCGCACCGCGATTGTGTCGTAGGGATGGCCGGTCACCTTGTGATCCATTCCGTCGGTTTCCACGTCAACCTTTGGAACGCAGGTTTCGCAGTGGTACACGCCTTTGTCGATCAGGTAGGCCTCAGGCGGACCGGAAAACTGCAGGGTGTCCATCTTCATTTCCCATGTGCCGTTGAAGAGGCTTTGGGCCGGCAAAGTAGAACTGGTCAGCAAGAAGAACGCGACTGCACAGCAGTTCCTCATGGAGGCCTCCACTGATCACAGACAATTGGATGCGGGGACAGAGCTTCGCAAACTCTGACGGCCGAGGCGGCCGTCGCTACATAAGCTTCTTAGCGTTCCACGGCCATTGCAACGGCATTCCCACCGCCGAGACAGAGGGCGGCGATGCCGCGCTTCACGTCGCGGCGAATCATTTCGTAGATCAGCGTCACGAGCACGCGCGCGCCGCTGGCACCGATCGGATGGCCGATCGCCACCGCGCCGCCGTTGACATTCACCTTGTCGGGATTCAGGCCCAACTCCCGCATCACTCCCAGGGCCTGCACCGAGAATGCCTCGTTGAGCTCGTAAAGATCGACGTCTTCGTTCTTCCAGCCAGTCTTTTCCCAAATGGTGCGAACGGCACCGACGGGGGCCATCATGACCCACTTGGGTTCAACACCGCTGGTGGCTTGCGCGACGATCCGAACCATGGGTTTCGCGCCAAGCTCTTTCGCACGCGAAGCGCTGGTCACGACCAACGCGGCTGCTCCATCATTCACTCCCGGAGCATTGCCGGCGGTGACGGTCCCGTCTTTCTTGAAAGCCGGCTTAAGAGAACGCAAGACTTCGATCGTCGTATCTTCGCGCGGGCTTTCATCCTTATCGAAAATCGTTGGAGGCGCGCCTTTCTTCTTCGCTGGAATCTCAACCGGAACGATCTGCGATTTGAAGCGGCACTCCTTGATCGCAGAGATCGCCTTGCGATGCGAGTTCACGGCGAACTCGTCCTGCTCTTCGCGGGTGATGCCGTACTTTTCGGCAACATTCTCGCCGGTGATCCCCATGTGGTAGTCGTTGTAGATATCCCAAAGTCCATCGTGAACCATAGAGTCGACGATCTGCGCGTTGCCGAGACGGTATCCCTTGCGCGCTTGCGGAAGAAGATAAGGGGCATTGGTCATCGATTCCATTCCGCCGGCGACGACGATCGAACTGTTTCCGGTCTGAACCGCTTGCGCTGCGAGAGCAACAGATTTCAATCCCGAGCCGCAAACTTTGTTTATTGTCATGGCACCTGTCGATGGAGCGAGTCCGCCAAAGATTGCGGCCTGCCGCGCGGGATTTTGGCCGAGTCCGGCGGAGACGACGTTACCCATGATGCACTCGTCCACGAGCGCGGAATCGATGCCGGCACGCTTAACCGCTTCGCGCACAGCGATGGCGCCGAGCTGCGGCGCGGTAAAGTCCGAGAGACTTCCCTGAAATTTTCCCACCGGTGTGCGGCAGCCGGAGATGATGACAACATCGTCAAAAGAGGCCATGAATCAAGCTCCCACGAAGATTTCGCTCGCATCATTATAGATGCTCGCGGGAAAGATTTGTTTCGCGCGTCCAAGTGTTGCGATGAACGTCGTGCCGATCGCGATGAATCGAATGTGAGTTGTGATTTGCCAGATCGCGGACGAAGAACATGTGTGCGGCATGAATTTTCGAGGAGAGATTGCACGCTTCACGCAACAATTTGGTTGACAATCGCCACAAGAATTCTTCCTTCGTGACTTTGGTGTCACGACTTGCGCCAATCGATCATCATTTTTTTCTTGACTTCATTTTTCAATAACTCTATACATCAACTAGTTGCAGTAAAACACCGCTGCACATTTTCCATGAAGAATGGAAGGGAGAATAGGAACAATGGCAACCAAGAAAAAGGCAAAGAAGAAAAAGAAGCACTAAGCAAGTTCAGTACGAAGTCAAAAAGGGGACGCTCAATGCGTCCCCTAAGTTTTTGGTGGAGCACTCACTGCCGTGGTTTCTGCCTCGATGTGAACCGCCCAGTACCTTTAGAAATTCCTCGTCGAGCTTCAGACGATGTCGGCTGGTATGGGGTTCTTCGCTTTGCTCAGAATGACAGATTAGTTTTGATTTGACAGGGCAGAGGCCGCTTTTGGCCGCCGTGGAATGCGTTTCTCTTTTTCCGGGCACAGGCTGCGGTACGCGCAGAAATTGCAATGAATTCCAGGCTTCGCGTCGAACACCTGCTCCGCGATTCCTTTTGCTGCTTCCTCAACGCGCTGCCTGGCTGCGAGTAGCTCAGCATCGGTTCGCACGGTAATTACCGGAACATTCTCTTCCAGGTTGTGAAAGATCAAGGCACCAACGTCGTATCCCCACTTCTCTTTCGCGGCGATAGCGTAAAGCGACAACTGCAGACTCTCGTCCGCATCTTCCTGATCGCGAGCCTTGCCGGTCTTGTAGTCGATGATGGCCACGGTTCCGTCGGGACGGCTATCGATGCGATCGATTCGCCCCACCACCGCGGTGTCTCCGACGCGAATCTCGAATGATTCCTCGGTATGCAGGACCTGTGCCGCCGAAATTGACCGGACCGATGCCAGGAATTCCTGCAACTGAGCGATTCCCTGCTGTTCGTAGAGTTCGTGCTGGTAGGTTTCCTGAATTTTCGCGTCAAGCAGGTCTTTGCGGAAGAGATCGATCAGTTCGTCGTCGGATTTCGGCCGTCCCAAACGGATGGAATCAAAGTAGGTTTTCAGAACGCGATGGATCGCGGCGCCATATTGCATGGCGGCCGCAGGCTTGGCGGGAATACGCCAGTCGCGCTCTAACTTGAAGCGCAGGCCGCAGCGTTCATAGGTGTCGACCGCAGAGGCACTCAGCCGCCGGTGCAATCCTTCGAGCACCGGCAGATCGAACCATAGGTTCGTTTGTGATTGGTCCGGATATAGAGGAGACGCGGCGGCGGCCATGTCGAGCGTTGCCTGAGCGCCGCCGGCTGGAATCGCGCGGAACCAGGGGGCAACGGTACGGTTCGCGATCAGCTCGCGGATGTACCCGGCGGGCGTCTTGTCGAGTTTGCCCGTCCCCTCGCGTGCATAGATCCGCAAGGTATCGCGAGCGCGGGTCATGGCAACGTAGAACAGCCGACGCTCCTCTTGATTGTGCAGAGTCTTGTCGTCTGCCTCGGTCAGCGAGTCCTGGTCTCGCAACTCGCGCGGGAAGGCGACCAACGTCTCCCTGTAGTAGCACGGAAACGCTCCTGAGTTCGCGCGCAGAATAAACACGTGCGGGAACTCCAACCCCTTGGCGCCGTGGACGGTCATGAGGCGCACGGCGTTTTCGGACTCATTCGCAGGCAGCGGAATTACACCACCAGCCTCGCGAAAGAGCGCGAGATAGTCGACTAACTCCTCGAGATTGGTGGTCTTGTTGACCTTCTTCAGTTCCCAGGCGTCGACGAAGCTCAAGGCGGCTTGCAGGATCGGCGAGGAGGCGTCCAGCACAAACTGCCGCACGATGATGTCGAGCGCCGCCCGAGCCTTCGCTCCACGACGGCGAATCTCCTCCCGGGCACGTCGCAGGGCAGCTACGACTTCTGAGCCACCCGCGATCCGGTCGAGCGCCGAAGAGAGCGGGATCACCTGGCCTTCCCGATTGTCCCGGGCAATAGAGCGCATCGTCTGACGCAATTGCTCCGGATCGACGTGGAAACAAGGCAGCGCCGCTACGCGGAACAAGCTGACGTCGTCTCCGGTGGAAATCACCGCGTTCAGGCAAGCGAAAAGATCGCGAGCCTCGGGTGTATCAGAGACGTCCATACTCTCGATGACGAATGGAATATCGGCTTCGGCCAACTCCTGGACGACTTCGTCCCGCTGGTAGTGCGAGCGATAGAGGATGCCGAAATCGGACCACTTGCACTTTGCCTTCTTCTGGGCGCCACGCAAGTAGCTGACGAGGTCGGGCCCTTCGGAATCTTTCGTCGTGAGAACGATCGCCGAGACGAGCGGGCTCGGCAGATGTTCACCTGTCCTCTGTGCTTCCTCTTCGCGGGCCGATTGAAGCGGAGAGCGCCGGTAGGCTAGCGCGCCGTCCGCGTGCTTTGCAAAGACTGGCGGATTTTGGTCGATGAGAGCAAATGCGGTTCGAAGAATCGGCGTAGTTGACCGGCGATTCTTGTCGAGGACGACCAGTTTCGCCGCGGGAAAGTTGCGGTGAAACAGTTCGAAGGCCTCGCTCGATGCCCCACGAAAACGATAAATCGACTGGTCCGGATCGCCGACTGCAAACAGGTTTCCGCCTGGCCCGGCAAGGCGCGCCAGAATCTTGATCTGGGCGAAGTTGGCATCCTGAAATTCGTCGGCCAGGATGAAGCGCGCGCCGCGACGAGCTTCCGCCAGCACGGTTTCATCGCCGGTAAGCAGGTCGTGCGCCCGCGTAATCATATGGCTGAAGGTGCCCAGATTTTCTTCCTGCAGCCAACGCTCCATGGTCGTGAACACGCGAGAGATCTCGCGGCAGCGGCCGAGAATCTCGGCGTCATCGAGCGCATTTTTGGATTTCGCCACGCGCGGCATGGGGACCTCGCCGCGCTCCAGCCTTTCCACGTATTGAGCGTATCGCTCCGGGGTGACCAACTCGTCGTGGCATCGGCTCACGAACTCCAGAAGGTCATTCAAGAACTGGCCGATATTAGCGGCACGTATGTAGTTCTCAAGATGCAGATCGCGAATCCGGCGGCGCAGGTAAATCCACAGATCCTTTTCGTCGAGAACGCCGAAATCTTTATGTACGCGCTGCAGCAATTTGAAGCAGTAATCGTGAAAAGTCACCGCTTGTACGGCTCTGCCGCCCAGTAACTTGCGCACGCGCTCTCGCATTTCGTCGGCGGCGTTGATGGTGTAGGTGAGCGCCAGAATCTCGTCCGGATGCGCATGACCATCCGCGACTAATCGCTCGATGCGGTGCGTGAGGACAGACGTTTTACCGGTGCCGGCTCCAGCCACGACGAGCATGGGACCATCGACGTGCGCGATGGCCTCGCGTTGGCGATCGTCGGGGGTAAACGGCGCAGGACGAAAAGTGGACTTCGAGACCGGCATTGCGGCCAGAATATCACTTGCCGAGGATGAGGAAGTCTGTGCGGAAAGCGGAAAACCTAGACTTCCGTCCCTGGGTTTCTGCCGCGGGCTACTTTCCGGCGTTTTCGTCGACTTCGAAGATCCCAAATGTATTTCCCTCAGGATCGACGAAATATCCCTGCCAGCAAGTTGCGGGGACGGCGAATTTGGGTAGCGCGACGATTCCGCCTAACTGACCGATGGTCTTCGCGGTGGCGTCGAAGTTCTCCACTTCCAGCGAACAGACGAATGCGTTTGTGCCGCTCTGCGGCGGAGGCGTCTTCGCGGGACGTTGCAACAGACCGCCGCGCGAACCTCCAGTCTCGATGGTCCAGTAGGCGACAGGGAGGCCCTTCACCTCGTTGAACTTCCAGCCAAATGTTTTGGAATAGAAATTAATAGCGCGATTTGGGTCGTCGGCCTGGATTTCAAAATAGATATGACCGGGTTTCATACGCCGATTTTCTCGCAGCAACGGGTTACGCCGCAACTACTCGCCGAGTTCTGAGATGGCGATGGCAGTGGCCGCGATGGCGGCGGTTTCAGCGCGCAGAATGGTCGGGCCGAGGGTGGCGGAGGTCCAACCTTGCTCCTGAAAGGCGCGCAATTCATCTTCAGCCCAACCCCCTTCAGGGCCGATGGCGAGAAAAATCTCGCCGGACTGACCATTTTCAAAGAGGTCGCGAAGCTGCATCTGCTGTTCGGACTCGGATAGTACGATACGCACGTCGCCGGGCAGGCTCAAGGATTCGCGCAACTTGATCACCTCGGCAATTTCAGGCGGAGAAGATCGCCGCGATTGTTCCGAAGCTTGCAGTGCGATGCGGCGCCAGCGCTCCACGCGCTTCGACGACGCAGCCGCTAGATGTGCATCGGTGCGGCGCGCAACGACCGGGACAATCTTTCTGACACCTAGTTCCGTACACTTCTCGATCGCCCATTCCATCCGATCGAATTTGAAAATAGCGAGCAAAAGAGTGATTTTGGCTGCGGCCAGTGCCGGAATCTCCTCACCGAGTTCGAATTCAACCCGGCCCTCCGCAACGCTTGCGACCCGGCCGCGACGCACCGCGGAACCCGCTGCTATATCAAATTCCTGCCCTACGCGCACGCGCAAGACGCGAATCAAATGATCGGCATGCGCACCGGTAAGGGCAGCTTGATTTGCGGAGACTTCATCGGCGATCCATCGGCGGCGGGTCATGCGAGTACGTAGTGCCGAGTCGTGGTAGCGATCGAACGCTCACGATTTACTGGAACATGTCCTTCATCTTGCCGAGCAAGGATCGCAACATCGGTTGGTTATCAACTTTGGAGAGAGCATCGAGTTCCTGCAGCAATTCCTTCTGACGCTTATTCAGTTTCGTGGGAACCTGCACCCGTACCTCAACGAACAGATCGCCCTTGCCGTGGCCGTTCAGCACAGGAACGCCTTTGTTGCGAACGCGAAAAACCGTTCCGGGCTGAGTACCTTCGGGAACTTTGAGCGCATGCTCGCCTTCCATGGTCGGCACACGAATCTCGGCACCCATAGCAGCTTGGGCGACCGAGATTGGGACCACGCAGTGCAGATCGTTGCCCTCGCGCGCGAAGAACGGATGATCCTTCACATGCAGGACGACATATAAATCTCCCGCAGGCCCGCCGAACTGGCCGACTTCTCCGCCTCCCGCAAAGCGGATGCGAGTCTCATCTTCGACGCCCGGTGGAACCTTGGCGTCGACGGTGCGCTGGCGCAAAAGACGACCGTCGCCCTTGCACTTGGGGCAAGGATCCGTGATGACGCTTCCGCTCCCCTGGCAAGTGGGACAAGTGCGGGCGATGCTGAAGAATCCCTGCTGGTAGCGGACCTGGCCGCGGCCGCTGCATGAGCGGCAAGTGGTTGCGCCTTTGCCGGGAGCTGAACCCGTGCCGCGGCATTCCTCGCACGCCTCGTGGCGGCGAACCGTGACCCGCGCTTCGGTGCCGAAATAGGCCTGCTCGAATTCAAGCGTGAGATCCTCGCGGAGGTCGGCGCCCCGCTGGACGCGGCTGCGGCGTCCGCGTCCGCCGCCACTACCGCCAAACATGTCTCCGAATCCGAAGAACTCGCCGAAGATGTCGCTGAAGTCCTGGAAGACCGTCGGATCGAAACCCGCGGCCTGACCGGCGCCACCGAGTCCGGCGTGTCCGAAGCGGTCGTAGGCGGCTCGCTTGTCGGAATCGGCGAGGATGGCGTAGGCCTCACTCACTTCCTTGAATTTTTCCTCTGCGTCCGGATTATTGGGATTGCGGTCCGGATGGTATTGGAGCGCGAGCTTGCGATATGCGCTCTTCAATTCCACCTCAGTCACAGTGCGGCTCACGCCCAGCACTTCGTAGTAGTCGCGTTTTGCGTTCGTCGTCAAAGAAACCTTTCGTCAATGAGCAAAATGAGGGCTAACCGGAACCGGATTGCCGGAAATTCGAGCCCTGCTATTTTCCGGGATTCTTCGCGACCTTCACCATCGCGGGACGCACGAGGCGGTCTTTGAATTTGTAGCCCCTTTGCCACTCCTCAAGCACTTCATGATCAGCGGCGTCAGGAGTTTCCACCATCTCGATCGCTTCATGCACGTGCGGATCGAACTGTTCGCCCTTGGAGGCAATGGCTTTAACCCCCAGCTTCGAGAGCACATCCTGCAGCTGCTTGTAGATGAGTTCGACCCCGGAGCGAAAGTCAGCGGGATCGGATTTGGCCTGCAGGGCGCGTTCGAAGCTGTCGATAACCGGCAGCAGCGATTTGATCGCGTCCACGGTTGCGAAGTCGCGGAAATCCTGCTGTTCCTTGGCGGCGCGCTTTCGAGCGTTGTCGAATTCGGCCTGCGCTCGCGCGAGACGGTCGAGCAGAGAATCGCGCTCGGCTTTCAGCCTCTGCAATTCCCTTTCGATGCCGGAACCCTCCCTCGCAGCGCTCCCTCCGGACTTCAATTCAGGCGAATTCTCGTCGCCCTCTCCGGCAGGAAGCTCGTGCTCGAGATCAATTCCTGCCACTTCTTCCTGTTTTCCGTTTATTTTCGCCATAACTGCCTCTTACTCCGATTCATTCAGAATTTTGTCGAATAAGCGCGCAATGTACGACACCGCGGTGATGGTGTGTTGATAGTCCATGCGGGTCGGACCAATCACCGCCAGAGAACCCATGACCTCGTTACCGGAGTGCGCCGGAGCGCCGATCAACACAAAGTTCTGCATCGAGGGCAGCGTCTGATCGAGCCCAATCACAACGCGCACCGCTTCCTGCTTCACGTCCAGATAGGCGCCGAGGAGCTGTACGACCTTTTCTTTTTCTTCCAGCGTCTTGAGCATCTCCTGCAATCGCTGGCGGTCCTGCTCATCAGTCACTAGATTGGCCGCGCCTTCCACGAAGACCACTTGCGATCCCTGCTCGTGCGCGAGCGCGCCTTGCTTGTAGAGCTGCTCAATTGAGTTCATCAAGCGGTCGTACTCGCTGCGCTCATTTTCGATGCGGCGAGAAAGTTCCGAGCGCATCGATTCCATCGTCCATCCGCGGAAATTCTCGTTGATGTAGCGCGCAGCCAGATCCAGATCTGATTGCGGCAGATCGAGCCGCAACACACGATCGCGGACCAGCCCCGAGCGAGTCACCAGGACAGCCAACACTTTCTGATCACCGAGGCGCGAGAAATAAACATGCTCCAGCGCATTCTTGGGACCGCTGGTCGCTACCGTTACCCCAACATTGCGTGAGATCAGCGAGAGCACATGCGAGGTGCGCTCCATGAATTCCTGCACGTCGGTGATGCCAGCCAGCGAGTCGGAGATCATAGTCTCCTCCTGCGGCGCGAGGCGTGCGCTCCCGGAGATCTGTTCGACGTAATAGCGATATGCCTCAGTTGTTGGCACACGACCTGCAGAAGTGTGCGGTTGCTCGAGAAATCCAGCGTCGGAAAGATCCGCCATCACGTTGCGGATCGAGGCTGGACTCAAGCCTTCGCGGTTCGAGCGAGCGAGCGTACGCGACCCGACCGGCTCGCCCGTAGAGATAAACGTCTCGACGATAGCGGTCAGAATTTCGCGTTCGCGATTCCCGATATTGGGGTCAGCGGGCATACGGTGTTATGTCAGTTGTCTCAGTCCGAGCGGCTGTGGCCGGGGGAGAAACCGCTTCCGATTCATTTTACCTAACTATTTTAGATGCAGAAGGTTGGGTTTGGGAGCAAAGTTGGTTCCTTGGCCGCCAGGCGGGAACCAGCCGGGAGGAAGCGGGTTGAAATGTATCAAAGTTTCAAGGTCTCCAAACTGCTTAGACCGAAGAATAGGACCTCCCCGCCCCTGCCGAAACTTGTAACCTTGCAACTTTGAAAGCTGCACCACTATCCTCTTTATCTTCATGAAAGCCAAACCTCACATCGCAGTCGTCGGTGCTGGAGCCTTCGGAGGATGGACTGCGCTGCATCTTCTCGAACGGGGTGCTCGCGTCATGCTCGTCGACGCATGGGGGCCCGGTAATTCCAGAGCGTCCTCCGGCGGAGAGACGCGGGTCATGCGCGGAACGTACGGCCCTGATCAGCCTTATACCGAGATGGCGGCGCAAGCGATCAAGTTCTGGGTGAAGTATGAGCGGCGCTGGAAACGGCAATTTCTGCACCGTACTGGCGTCTTGTGGATGGCTTCGGGGCGCGATGATGCCTTTGAGCGAGGATCGGTGAAGATGTTGCGGGCGGCAAAGATCAAGTATCAGGAACTCACTGTGCCCCAGATGAAAAAGCGGTGGCCACAGATCAACTTCGAGGGGATCGAGTGGGGCATTTTCGAGCCCGAATGCGGATATCTTGAGGCACGGGACAGCTGCCAGGCGGTAGTGGAAGGGTTCGTCGCCGCAGGAGGCAGGTACTGGCAGGCTGCCGTTTTAGGCGACGGGTTGGACGAGGGTCCGCTGAAGAAGGGCCTGGAGCTATCCGATGGATCGCGGCTCAAAGCTGACAGCTACGTCTTCGCTTGTGGTCCGTGGCTCGGCAAGCTTTTTCCGCAAACGATTGGAGATCGGATCGTCGCCACTAAGCAGGACATATTTTTCTTCGGCGCGCCTGCGGGAGATGGGCGCTTCACCGATGTGCACCTGCCCGTGTGGGCGGATCATCGCGGACGATTCCGCTACGGAATCCCTGGGAGTGACCGGCGCGGGTTCAAGATCGCCGACGATACGCGCGGACCCGCCTTCGATCCCACTAACGGAGAGCGCGTGGTCAGTCCGGAAACGCTGAAAGATATTCGTGAGTACATCGCATTCCGGTTCCCGGCCCTGAAAGATGCTCCATTGGTCGAGACGCGCGTGTGCCAATACGAGCAAACTCCAGATGCCGGCTTCATCGTGGATCGACATCCTTCGAATGAAAACGTTTGGCTGTTAGGAGGAGGTTCGGGGCACGGTTTCAAGCATGGTCCGGCGGTTGGAGAGATGATGGCGGATTTGATTCTGAAAGATGGCGAACCGGGGGCGATTTGGAAGCTGGATAGATTTAATACCGAATAGACAAGAACACGTTGTCATCGTGACCGACAGTTCATTGTCATCCTGAATGAAGGTTTTCGCCGCGAAGGACCTTTGCATCCTGCGGGCAGCATGTACGCTGTCGGCAACTGCGCAGGTCCTTCGGCGCCAAAAGCTGCGCCTCAGGATGACATAGGCGCCTCGCTGTCGTTGAGCACTACTGAATCTGAATTACGTTCGCTGGCGCGTTCGCCTTGATTTCCGTCACACGTACTAACACGTTGCGTGCGAACTCGTAGATCGACTTTGCGTGCGGCGAATTCTCACCCTCCAGCACCACAGGCTTCCCTCCGTCCCCCGATTTGCGGACCTCGGGATCCAGAGCGATGCTACCCAGAAATGAGACATCGAACCGCTTCGCCATCAACTCGGCTCCGCCGCGCGAGAAAATATCGACTTCGTGCTGGCAGTGCGGGCAGGTGAAATAGCTCATGTTCTCGACCACTCCGACGAGGTCAACCTTCATCTGCCGGAACATTTCGATCGCCTTGCGCGCGTCCTGTAGAGACACATCGGAGGGCGTCGAAACCACAATCGCTCCGGTCAGCGGCACCGTCTGGACCAGTGACAGCGCGATATCCCCTGTGCCCGGCGGCAGGTCGACGACCATGTAGTCAAGGTGTCCCCATTCGACCAAACCGAGGAATTGACGGATGATCTGGTGCAGCATCGGTCCACGCCAGATGACCGGCTTGTCACCGGGATTGAGGAATCCGACGGAGATGACTTTCAGCCCGAACGCTTCGATCGGCTCGATGCGGTTGTCGCCGATCATGCGCGGCTGCGAATTCACACCCAGCATCAGAGGAACGTTGGGCCCGTAGACATCGGCATCGAGCAACCCGACTTTGTGTCCCATCTTTGCCAGAGCGACGGCGAGGTTGACCGAGAGAGTGGTCTTGCCGACTCCTCCCTTGCCCGACCCGACGGCGACGATGGCGTCAACGCCCGGCAGCGGCTGCGGCCCAGGCTGCGCGGGTCCTTGTCCATGCTGATGCGGTGTATGTGCGTTCAAAGGATCACACTCCAGATTCGAATTAGCGAAGAAGAAATCGCAAAGATGAGGAAGAACCCCAAAAGTCGATTATACAGGCGACGGAAGGCCCGAGCCGACTCGAGAGATTCTCGACCGGAGTAACTTCGCCACGGATTTCGCGGATCGTACGGATACATCCAACAAAAACTGAGAAATTTTGACCGTGATCAGCCGTGAATCCGTGGCGCCGTCTTCAGTACCCTTCGCCCTCTAAGCGCACTTTACCTTTGAACATGCGGAACAGGAAGAAGAAGTATCCAAGGGCGAGGATCATGCCCAGGATCCACCAGGTGAGTCCGACGGTCAGGCCGTGATGTCCGGCGGCGGTGTTGTAGATCGTCAGATTGCGCGCGGGATCGGTGCTAGCCGGCAAGACGACGGGGTATAGCCCGAATGCCGCTCCGACCAACATCCCCACGATGTAGAGCGCCGATGCGACGAAGGCGATCTTATCGCTGTGCCGGATCATGGCGTGCATCATGACCGCGAGCGCGCCGAAGACCAATACGGGGATGACGAATCCGATCGCATGCTCCTTGTAGTTGTCGAGCACGCCGCGGCGGATGGAAACGGTCGCGATGAGTCCGACAACAGTTAAAAGAAGTTGCACGGGCCACGCCCACAGTGCAGTCGTACGAGCGCGGCGGTTGAGATCGTTTTCGGCCTTGGTGGCAACATAGAGCGAACCGTGAACCGTTAGGGTGACCAGCGCGATTACTCCGGTCAGAACCGTGTACCAGTCGAGGATGCCGTTGTTCGTTCCGGACATTCCCTGGTTGACTCTGAAGTTTGTCCAGAGCGGCTCGAAGAAATATTCATCGGCACTGAGCGGAACCCCGCGCACTACGTTGCCCAACGCTGCGCCAAAGAAGATACACAACAACACGCTAGAGACCGAAAAGATGACGTCGAAGAATCCACGCCACACGGGATTTTCCATGTGCGATCCGAGCTCAATCCCGATGCCGCGCAGCATCAGCAACCACAAGACCATCATGAGCGGCAGGTAGAAGCCGCTGAAACTTGATGCATAGAGGAGCGGGAATGCGAAGTAGAGCGTTCCTCCGGAAGCGAGCAGCCAGACTTCGTTACCGTCCCAGACCGGACCGATGGCGCGCATAATGGTTCGACGCTCACCCGGATTTTTGGCGGCTGCGAGATAGATGACGCCCGCTCCGAGATCGAAGCCGTCGAGGACAACATAGGCGGCAACCATAACTGCGACGATCATGAACCAGAGTGTTTCCATAATTCCTCGAATCAATCCACGCTATAAATTTTGCTTGTCATTTCGAGCGACTTCTTGCTGACGACGGCAGACAGCAGGTTCCTCGTCGCTGCGCTCCTCGGAATGACATGAAGTTGCTGTGCTCATCGGAATAACAAATATTAATGTCCCCGCATATTAGTGCCCCGCCACCGCTTCTGCTTCCGGCCCTCGCTCGATTTCACGGCGTATCAGGAACAGGAAGAAGATGCCCAGGACGGTGTACATGCCCATGAATCCGAGCAATGTGAACATGCCGTTTCCAGCCGAGACCATCTTCGAGTAGCCATCGACGGTCCGCATGAGCGAGAACACAAGCCATGGCTGGCGTCCAATCTCAGCAGTAATCCAGCCAGCGGTGTTGGCGATGTAGGGGAACGGCAAGGCGAGGACCAGAATCCAGAGCATCCAGCGGCTCGCGAACAGCTTGCCGCGCCACAGCAGAAAGGCCGAGATCACCATGATCGCGATGAACACGGTGCCCAGTCCCACCATGATGTGATAGCTGTAGTAGAGAAGCTCGATGTTCGTCGGCCAGTCATTCTGCGGAAAAGCATCCAGGCCTTTCACTTCCGCTTTCCACGCGCGGTAAGTCAGGAAACTGAGTGCGTTGGGAACGATCACCGGGTTATCGATCTTCTGCTCTTCGACGTTGGGTTGGCCAATCAGAACTAAAGGCGCTCCAGGCTGCGTAGCGAAGAGAGCCTCCATGGCGGCGAGGGTTACGGGCTGATTCTCGGCAATCATCCGTCCTTGCCCGTCACCGGTTGGAAATAATTGCAATACACTGAAGATCAGGCCCGAAATCACGCCCACGCGAATGAAGATGCGACCGTACTCCTGAAATTTTCCCCACAACAGATAGAACGCTCCAATCGAAGCCATGACGAAGGCTCCGGTGATGACCGCTCCGCTCATATTGTGCGCATATTGCCACCATGCCCAAGGATTCAGCACTAACGCCCAGAAGCTGGTGAGCTGCGCCGATCCGTCGGCTGCTTTGGTGTATCCCACGGGGTGCTGCATCCAGGCGTCGGTGGCGACAATAAAGAATCCGCTCAGCCACGATCCAAGAAACACGGCGACTGCAGACCACCAGTGACCCCTAGGGCCGAGCCGCTTCTCCCCGTAGAGGAAGAGGCCGAGGAACGCCGATTCCAGAAAGAAAGCGAACATGCCTTCCATGCCCAGTGTTTGGCCAATCACGCCTCCCGCAAAGCGCGAGAAGTGTGACCAGTTCGTGCCGAACTGAAATTCCATCGGGATGCCAGTTACAACACCGAGAACAAAATTGATCCCAAAGATGCGAGCCCAGAATCGGGCGGCACGGTCATAGATCGGATCATTTCGGCGGAGGGCAAGCGTCTTCAGCACGACAATCAACGGCGCCAAACCCATCGTAAGTTGGGGAAACAAATAGTGAAACGTGACGGTGAAGGCGAAATGAAGGCGATGAACTAAGAGGGCACTTTCCATGAAGGAACCTCGCAAACGAGGAGAATAAATGTTTGCAGGCGGGGCTAAATGTGATCAAGATCACATTTCGTCGTAAGAGTGGATACGGACTAGCGCCGTCTGCGCTGCAATTCGGCCCGGCGAATCTCACGGCGCCGGCCGGCGTCGTCGTATCGGCGACGCTGTTCCTCGGTCTCAGGAATGACCGGAGCTACTTTCAACCTTCTTCCTGCTCCGTCGACAGCCACAAACGTCAGATGGGCCGAAGCGACGTGCTTCGCGGTGTCGGCGATGTAGTCCTCAACGAAGACTTTCACTCCCACTTCCATCGAAGTCTGGAAAACACGGTTAACCGAAGACTTAAGAATCACGAGATCTCCAACGCGCACCGGAACCAGGAAGTCGATGTGATCGACAGACGCTGTTACGACATAATTACGGGAATGACGATGTGCGGCCATGGCTCCCGCGAGATCGATCCAGTGCATCAGACGTCCGCCTAGGAGTGCAGCCAGCGGATTGGCATCGTTAGGGAGTACGATTTCCGCCATCTCGGATTGCGAATCTCGAACAGGGCGCGGAGCAAGGTTGTCTTCGGACATTCGTCTTTCCTTGTTAGCCGTGGAGCGGGTTCTCGAAGATGAATGCTCAACTCTTCTTTTTCAAGTAGGTATCCAGAAAACACTCGGCCATCCTCTGCACGCGTGCGTCTCTATGCTGGCGCAGCCAGGTTGCACCCGCAAGGTCAAACTCCAGTTCACCATGTTCTACGGGAAGATGATCGCGTTCGCAGACGTAAAGTAAGCGAAGAGTACGCACAGGAGCGTCGGTTGTCGAAAGTGTGTTGCGCTTTGGGTCGGCCGGTGCGGCGACCGCAAACCGTACCGCGTCCCAGACGCGTTGTGACGGAGCCCAACTGCAACTGCTGGCATAGCCGAGATTGCAGAAGGCCTGCAGAATGTCGTGAGCTGGGGTTTCACCTTCGTGACCAGGCGCAGTGCAGTTGCCGCTCCATCCGCATCCGAGGGGCAATCGCGCAGGGTGAGGCCAGTTGCCACTTTCCAGCTTGGATACCGGCATGAAATACGGACAGGCCAAATCAGTTTTGCCTCGGATGTGGAATTGCAGGGAAACGCAATTGTAATCAGTCCAGGACAGTCTGACCAGCACCAGGCACCCGGGAGCGAGCGGGTTGTAGTAATCTGCTTTGCAGGCAAGTCACTTTATGGATCGAATCGCGGCGCTGAACGAGATTTTGACCGAAAATCCTAAGGACGCGTTTGCGCGCTACGGACTCGCGATGGAGTACTCCAAGCAAGGCGACTTCGATCGCGCGCTGGCCGAGTTTTCCATCCTGATCGAGAACAACCCGGACTACACGGCGGGATATTTCATGGCAGCGCAAACGCTAGTGCGGGCGGAACGCTCGGACGACGCGAAGAAGATGCTGCAGGACGGTATCGCTTCCGCGCGGCGCACAGGGAACTTGCATGCGCAGTCTGAGATGGAAGCTATGATGGCGGAGTTGACCTGATCAAAGCGGTTGCAGCTACCCGACTGCTGGGCTATCCGGCCATTCGACTCATTGCCCATTCCACGACTGCCGGAAACAATTGATACAGCTTGACCGGCACGTGCATGGTCCAGGGAACGATCACTTCACGCTTGTGCTTCAAATATCCTTGCAACGTCGCGCGAGCGACGCGCTCGGCGGTAATGCCGCGTACCTTAGCCGGGCGGACCCGCTTCATTTCGGTCCCCTTCACCGCGTTCTCTCCGAATCCTGTGCGAACATAGCCTGGACAAACTGTGAGCACGTGAATCCCGTCCTTTTTGAGTTCGACATTCGCAGCCTTGCCGATTGCGTTGAGGGCAAACTTCGATGCACTGTAGGTCGCGTGAAACGGTAGCGGGATATGGCCGGCGACGCTGGAGATATTGATGATCGCACCGCCTCCCTGCTGACGCATGACCGGAATGACGGCCTGCATGGCAGACAGAGCGCCGAAGAAATTCGTTTCGAAAAGGTCGTGGCAGGCGTGCATGTCCACTTGGGCGACGGAGTCGAGCAGGCCGTGGCCCGCATTGTTGATCCAGACATCGATGTGCTTGAAGTGATGCAGAGTGAGCGCGAGAACGCGGTCGATCTCTTCCGAGTGGCGAACGTCGCAGGAGAGCGCTACGGTTCGTTCGGCGTGCCCGATTCGCGTACGAGCGGCTTCAGCACGGGCGGCATCGCGTGAAAGCAGGATCACGCTTGCGCCTTCCTCGGCGAACCTCTTTGCGATCGCCTCGCCAATGCCCATTGAGGCGCCGGTGACTACGACTACCTTTCCGTCGAGTTCCATGCTGGCGTTGTAATCGGTGCGGCGCGGCAAGTCAAGGCGCGAGCAGAACGTATCGTACAATCAAGCTACTTTCTGTCTCGCGCAGCTTTCCTGGTTTCGCGACGAATTGGAGACTTCGTGGCCCTGCTCCCGTTGTTCCCGCTCGAGGTGGTTCTGCTCCCAGGCACTCCCCTGCCCCTGCATATTTTCGAGCCTCGCTACAAAGAGATGATTGGCGAATGTCTGGCCAATGACGCGCCTTTTGGCGTGGTGCGTGCGCTGGACGAAGGAATTGCGGAAGTGGGATGCACGGCGGAAATTATTACGGTCACGAAAGAATATCCCGACGGCCGGATGGACTTAATCGCGGAAGGACGCAAGCGCTTCGAGGTGCTGGAACTGAACCAGGAGCGTTCATTTCTGCGTGCAGAAGTTTTGCTGGTGCCGGACGAGCCGAATGCCGCGGCGCAGGAAGAGAAGGTGCGGGCGATCCAACTCCATCTGGAGATTCTGTCACTCGCGGGCGCAGTGCAGGACCTTTCGGCCGCCGATCAGAACCAGCTTTCGTTTTACCTGGCAGGATCGCTGCCTCTCGATCTCGATTTCAAACAGAAACTGCTGGCGATGCGCTCTGAGGGCGAGCGGATTCAGGCCGTCGCGGGGTATCTGGAGGGCATTCTGCCCAAGCTGCGCCGCGTTGCGCAGACGCGTGAAAAGGCAGGCGGGAACGGGCATGTACATTAATCTTGCATCGCCGCGTTGAGAAAACGTATTCAGTGATGCGGCGTATAATCGGGTCAAGTTTGTTTGTGGGGGGGTCCTTTCATGAGTGTTCCGCGCACGCTGGGTGATCTGCGCCGCAGCCTTTTCTCCGAAGAGCGCTTACGCACGCGCCACGTTAAGGATGAACTCCGCGAAAATCTCATAGCGCGCCTGAGTGAAAAGGGTGACGCGGCGGTTTTTCCGGGTATTGTCGGATACGACGATACGGTTGTCCCGCAGATTATCAATGCAATTTTATCGCGGCATAATTTCATTCTTCTCGGGCTTCGCGGTCAGGCGAAGAGCCGCATCCTGCGGGCTTTGACGACCCTGCTTGATCCGCAGATGCCGTATCTAGCTGGATGCGAAATTCACGACAGCCCTTATGCGCCGATCTGCAAGCGATGCCGCGAGGAAGTTGCGCGACTCGGAGACGCTGCGCCTATCGCGTATCTCACGCCAGATGAGCGCTATGTTGAAAAACTTGCTACGCCGGACGTGACCATCGCCGATCTGATCGGCGACATCGATCCGATTAAGGCGGCTCGTGGCGGGCACGAATTATCGAGCGAGTTGACCGTTCATTACGGATTGCTGCCTCGCGCGAATCGAGGCATATTTGCAATCAACGAACTGCCCGACCTGGCTGGAAAGATCCAAGTGGGATTGTTCAACATCATGCAGGAAGGCGACGTTCAAATTAAGGGGTATCCGATCCGTCTGCCGCTTGATGTTGCCCTCGTATTCAGCGCGAATCCGGAGGATTACACGGCACGCGGCAAAATTATCACGCCGCTGAAGGATCGTATCGGATCGGAGATTCGCACGCACTATCCGGCGACAGTGGAAGAAGGAATCGCAATCACGGCGCAGGAAGCTTGGACGCGCCGCAATGGGCATGCAATGCACCTTCCCAGCTATGTGCAGGAAGTGATTGAGCGAGTCGCGTTCGCGGCGCGCGAAGACAAGAAGATTGACAAGCGGTCCGGCGTGAGCCAAAGGTTGCCGATCTCTGCAATGGAAAATGTCGTATCGAATGCCGAGCGGAGGTCGATCCGTAACCAGGAAAAGCTGGTGGTGCCACGCATCAGCGACATCTACGCGGCCTTGCCGGCGATTACGGGAAAGCTCGAATTGGAATACGAAGGCGAGATGAAGGGCGCGGATCACGTGGGACGCGAGTTGATTCGCGCGGCCATCGCGAAGACTTACGACGAGTATTACACCGGCGCCAACGTGCAGCAGATTGTGCAGTGGTTTGATCTGGGAGGCGAAGTACAACTCTCGGATTCAGTTCCGGCCGCCGAGGCACTGGAGAATCTGAAAGGGATTCAAGGGCTGTTTGACAAGCTTGGCCCGCTCGGCGTAACGCCGAAGGAAAGCCCGGAGCAGCAAGTGTCGGCGGCGGAATTCATCCTCGAAGGATTGCACGCCCACAAGCGCATCGGTCGCAGCGAAGAACGTGTCTTCAAAGCTGGAGAGAAGAAGCCCGAGGCTGTGAGAGAGAAGTCGTTTGAGCAGGATGAGAGGCCGTACCGGCCGAGAAGGCAGTTTAATTAGCGCGGGCGTTGGTCGATCCTCGTTGACCGGCCAGCGATGCGAACGACCAGCGGCAAACGACGAACGACGCAGTTATGAAACGCATTCGTTATTCCAAATACGTGCCTGATGCTGCGGGCGAGATGAGCATGGAAGACCTGCTCGGAGCCCTGTCGGATTACCTTCTGCAGAGTGGGTTTCAGGATTCCATGTGGTATGGGATGCCTCAGGGGGAGCACACCCTTGAGGACCTGAAACGCGCGATTGAAGAAGCGCTGATGAACGGCGAGTCGTTTGACGAACATTTGCGCGAACAGATCGAGCAGATGATGGCGGACGGGCAGCTCGACGAACTGATTGAGCAGTTGATCGAGCGGATGCAGCAGGAAGATTACATCTCAGTCGACGAGCCGCACGATCCATCGCGGCGGTCAAGCGTGGGTGGACAGACGGGCGAAGCGCAGCAAACCAGGTTCGAAATCACGGATAAGAGTCTCGATTTTCTTGGATTCAAGTCTCTGCGCAACCTCTTGGGATCGCTGGGCAAATCGAGCTTTGGACGCCACGACACACGCGATCTCGCGACCGGCATCGAAGCCAGTGGATCGTCGAAGACCTACGAGTTTGGCGATACGCTGAATCTGGACATTACGGCGACGCTTTCGAGTGCGATCCAGCGTGAAGGACTCAGCCTGCCGCTGAATATCGAATACTCAGACTTGCAGGTTCATCAGTGCGAGTACCAGTCGTCGTGCGCGACGGTGCTGATGCTGGATTGTTCGCATTCTATGATCCTGTACGGCGAGGATCGGTTCACACCGGCAAAGAAAGTGGCGATGGCGTTGTCGCATTTGATCCGCACACAGTATCCCGGGGATTCCCTGTCGCTCGTGCTGTTTCACGACTCGGCAGAGGAGATTCCTCTGTCGCAACTGGCGCGAGTGAAGGTGGGACCGTACTACACTAATACCCGCGAGGGATTGAGGCTGGCGCAGCGGATTCTGCAGCGACAGCGCAAAGACATGAAACAGATCGTGATGATTACCGATGGCAAACCGTCTGCACTAACGCTGGAAGACGGCCGCATTTACAAGAATGCGTTCGGGCTTGATCCGCTGGTGGTGAGCCAGACGCTCGAAGAAGTTTCGAAGTGCAAGCGGGCTGGTGTTCTCATTAACACTTTTATGCTCGCGTCGGATTACGGGCTGGTGCAGTTTGTGCAAAAAGTGACGGAGATGTGCCGCGGGAAGGCGTACTTCACGACTCCTTATACGCTCGGACAATACCTGCTGATGGATTACATGTCGCGGAAAACGAAGACCATCCATTAACAGCCTCTATAGAAAAATCTCAAACCACGAAGGACACGAAGTATCACAAAGTAAAAACCCTTCCGGGGCTTCGGCCTCTCTTCGGTTTCTTCCCACCTTTGACTACTGATACTCTTTCTAAGAGATATGGCGAACTGCATTCGATGTGGACGGCAGCTTCCCGCGCTGTCGCTTAAAAAAATCTGCCAGTGGTGTGTGCAACATGAGGCGGCGCAGCGCGGTGAAGACGGCGAGGAAGCGAAACAAGTTGTGTTGCGGGCGCCTTGGGTAAAGCGCGGCCAAAGCAGCATTTCGCTGACCCAGATCTTGTTCGGGGCTAACATCGCTGTCTTTCTCGCGATGGCATTTGCCAGCAGCGCGGTCATCGATTTTCCTGGACAAACGTTGGTGAGCTTCGGCGCTAACTTCGGACCTTACACATTGTCCGGAGACTGGTGGCGGCTGCTGACGTACATGTTCCTGCATGGCGGCATTCTCCACATCGCATTTAACATGTGGTGCTTGTGGGACCTTGGGGCCCTCGCGGAGTCGCTCTACGGTCGCTGGACCTTTGCCGCGATTTATCTGATCACGGGCATCGCGGGTGGATTGGCAAGCGTAGGCTGGAATCCAGGTGTGTTGAGTGTGGGAGCTTCTGGCGCGATCTTCGGACTTGCCGGGGCTCTGATTGCGTCGTTCTATTTGGGTGAGTTTTCGTTGCCCAGCGTCGCCATTGGCGGAACGCTGCGGAGTCTTTTGATCTTCGCGGGCTTCAATCTCTTTTTTGGCGGGATGTTTGGCGGTATCGATAACGCCTGCCACATCGGTGGACTCGTCAGCGGATTGATCCTTGGCGCGCTGATCGCCCGGGTTGCCCCTGACTACGCTAAACCGATGCGGCGGGCCGGCGTCATTCTTTTTGTGGTTTTGCTCGTGGCCTCTGGCGGATTTGGGATACAGCGATGGCGTGGATCGTCGTTGCACTATGGAAGAGCCATCCTTGATGCTCGAAGAAATGCTGAGCAGAAGATTTCCGGCCTTGAAAAGACGATTAGCCAGAACCCACAGGACGCGTCGGCGCATTACGAACTATCGCGCGAATACTTTAGAACCGGGCGGATGATTGATGGTGAGTCGGAACTAAAAAAAGTACTGGATATCCAGCCGCAAAACGTTAATGCCCGTATAGATCTGGGCGCCGCGTTCCTGAATCAGGGAGAGGCGAAAAACGCGCAGGAACAATTTGCGAAACTAACGGAACTCGACCCGAACAATGCCCAGGCTCACACCGGACTTGGCATGGCGCTGGCGGACCAGCAAAATCATGCAGGCGCGATCGACGAATACAAGACTGCCTTGCGGATTGCCCCGCAGGCCGCGGGCGTTTACTACCGCATGGGTCTCTCTCAAGCGCAGCTGAAGCAGTACGACGACGCCATCGCGTCGTATCTGAAGGAACGGGAGCAGAACGGCGATGATCCCGACCTGGAGAATGCCTTGGCCGATGCATATGAGGCCAAAGGAATGACGCAGCAAGCGCAAGAAGCGCAGACTAAAGCCGCGCAAATGAGGGGCGGGCACGGGGAACCATAGCGGGCGTCTTTTCCCCCTCTACGTCTTTATGATGTCCCCGACGGCGCGGTAGGCCTGGTTGATCGCTTCGTCCGTGTAGGCATAGGCTCCGGCGTCGGCGTTCGCGATTGCGATGCGACCATGGGGCTTGCGGGCAATCTCGCAGGGAGTCACTCCGCCTTCCAACCAGAACGGATCAAACAAAGAGTTGTATTCGTAAGCGTAGCCATGAGGCCACCGATTCACGGTGATGGCCGCGATGTCACGGGCAGGATCGAACCCGCCCGACCCCAGGGTGCGAGCTAGTTGATCGCGAATCTTACGCTCCATCGTCTCGAAGGTAGTCGTATAGAGTTCCATGCGACCCGCGCTGTGCTGCTGGCGTGCCGGAAGCCCGGGATGGCAGGCCGCCTTCATCATATGAATGACGATGGGCTCCTGCGGTTTTCGAGCGCACTCGTAACCGCCGATGCTCACCGGTAAGTCGAGGTTCACGCCACTGTGATACATGCTCGGCGCGTAGATCGAATTCGCTCCAATTTTCTGGAATGACGTCCAGTTACGCACGGCGACATTCGTGTATAGAAGCGGAACTTTCTGCGCAGAGGCAAGCGCTTCCTTTTGCGGATCGGGCAGTTCTTCGCAGATATAGGGAATTACAACGTGCCAGCAGGCGAGGACTGAGTTCTTCGCTCGAGCCGTATAGACCTTGCCTCCGCGAGCATAGGTTACCTCAACCTCTTTTGCGCTGGCAGCGTCGCCCAGGTGCTTCACGCGCACGGCTGTGCTGTTGAGACGAATGCGCACGGGCGAACTAGATTGGTCGAGCTTCGCATAGTTCGCTTTCGCCAGGATGACATCGGCCATCCCACTGCCGGCGAGCGCATCAGGGATCAACTTTCGAACCAGCAGGCGCGCGATCGTCGCATTGCCGTCGGGAAAATGGAAGAAATATTTTTCGGCTTCTTCGTTTGGAATTGCGTCACGGTTCATGCCTTTGCCGGGCGTGGGATCGAGCTTCATACCGGAGAAGCCGGGCAGATCGAATCCCCAGGCGTCTTGCGCGGCGACAGCATCGATTCCAACTCCGAAGAGGCCGTGAGGCAGGGATTGATACAGTTTGATGATGTCCTCGTGAACGCCCGCAATATCCTTCAGGAAATTCGCATAGCTGATGCGTGCCAGCTTGGCTTTCTTTTCGTCTGAAGTCAGGGCCGGGAAATAGTCCTTCGGATCGTCGTGGAGGCGCTGCAGGTCTCGCTTCGCTTGATCGGCGATCGGCGCCTCGGCGAGGAACTGCTTCAGCAAGGACTCTGATCCGATGGCAGCGTCCTCGCTCTCGTTTCCGCCGTGGGGGCTAGGGTTGATCACAAGCTTGTCGACGCCGAACGTCTCTTTGTCGAAAAAGATTTTGGGGCGTAGTCCGAAAGAACGGTAGAGGTTCTTGTCGAAGTATTTCGAGTAAGACGGCACATCGATTCCGAGTTCTTCAATCACTCCCTTGGCCACGGCGCTGTAGGGCGCGGGGCTCTCGATGGAGAATGTACCGCCAAAACCCAGGCGGAAGGCACTGTTCACGCGGAACTCGTTGCGCTTGGCGTGTCCGCCGAAATCGTCGTGATTATCGAGAATCAGGATTCGTGCGCTGTTACCCATCGCCTTGCGATAGAAGTGAGCAGCCGCCAGGCCGCTGATACCTCCGCCAACCACAATAAGATCGTAGGTCTCGCCGGTGTCTTCGGGCTTGCCGGCGGAGTCCCAGAACGTGCCGTCCCGAAGCGCATGAGCTGCGTCGAAGGATCCGGGATGGCTGCCGCGCATGCCCGTTAATGCGGGAGGGTAGTAGGAGGGAGATTTTTCCGGGCTCGCGGTATCTTCGCCAAAGAGATGCCACGGCATCATCGATGCGGCGGCGGTTACGGCCACGCCGTTGATGAAGTCACGGCGCGTGATCTTGCGATGCATGCCCAGTTCGCGGTCACGTGAATCGAACACGGATGTCCTCCGCAGAGTTCTTTCAAAGACGAAATTTTCTCGAGCTCACAGAAGAGCTGCGGCGCATTCGAACCGCTGCGCAAGATCCTTCAGGCTCTCGTGATCTCGCCGACAGCGCGGTAGGCCTGGTTGATCGCTTCGTCGGTGTAGGCGCGCGCACCCGCGTCGCTGTTGGCAATTGCAATGCGCCCCAAGGGCCTGCGGGCCACTTCGCAAGGCGTCTCGCCGCCATCGAGCACAAACTTGTCCCACAGGCTGCTGTATTCGTAGGCATAGCCGTGCGGCCAGCGGTTGACCGTGATCGCCGCGATATCACGTGCGGGATCAAAACCACCCGGACCAAGAATTTGTGTTAGCTGTTCGCGGATCTTCCGCTCGATTCTTGCGAAACTTGCACCATAGAGTTCGATGCGCCCTGCTGCGTGCTGATCGCGCGCAGGCATACCGGGTTTGCACGGAGACTTGCTCATGTGGATGACAACCGGGTCGTCGGATGTTCGCGGACAGTGGTAGTCTCCGATGCTGACCGGCAAGTCCATATCGACATGAGTGTGATAACCGCCCGGGGCGTAGATTGAATTCGCGCCCAGCTTGTAAAACGACGCAGAGTTCTGCAAGACCACATTCGTGTAGAGCAACGGCACTTTTTGTGCTGAAGCCAGCGCATCCTTCTGTTTGCTCGGAAGCTCGTCGCAGATGTAAGGGATCACCACATGCCAGCAGGCTAAGACGGAGTTCTTTGCCTTAGCGGTATAGAGCTTTCCGCCGCGCACGTAGCTGACTTCCACTTGCTTTGCGGTTGCGGCATCTCCCAGATGTTTAACGCGCACAGCGGTGCTGCTCAGACGAATTCGAACTGGGGAAGATTCTTCATCGAGCTTGGCGTAGTTTGCCCGGGAGGTAACGACGTCTGTCGCCGAGTTACCGGGCACAGCCTGTGGAATCAAACTGCGCAACAATAGGCGCGCGATGGTTGCGTTCCCGTCGGGGAAGTGAAAGAAGTAGCTTCGCTCGTTGCTGAGTCCCTCCGCTTCAAGCCCCATTCCTTGGAAGCCGGGATAGCCAGTGTCTGAGGCATCCAGTGCTGCGATGGCTTCGATGCCGACACCAAACAATGGCTGCGATATCGTTTGATAAAGACGGATCACGTCAGCATGCATACCCGCAGTTCCTGTTAGGAATTGGGCATAGCTGATGCGAGCCAGGCGGTCTTTCTTTTGTTCGGAAGTGAGCTGTGGAAGATAGTCTTTCTTTTCCCGGCAGAGGCGTGCTACGTCTTTGCGCGCTTGCTCCGCAATCGGAGCCTCCGACAGGAAATGATTCCATGCATCCGGGCCGGTCGCGGCAAGATCGAAAGTCTCACCACCGGGGAACGGGAACGGATCATCGACTAACTTGCTTATTCCGAAAGTCTGCTCGTCGAAAAAGATCTTTGGCACTCGTCCGTCGGTTGTGTATAGGCTGCGCTCAAGATATTGGGGAAAGGCCTTTACGTCGATTCCCAATTCCTCTATCACCGTCTTGGAGACGGCGCTATACGGCTCGGGGCTCTCGATCGAGTAAGTGCCGCCGTATCCGATCAACGTCCTCTTCCCTGCCTGGAACTCGTTGCGCTTGGCATGCCCGCCAAAATCGTCGTGGTTCTCAAGAATGAGGATGCGCGAATTCTGACCAGCAGCTTTACAGTAGAAATGCGCTGCCGCCAGGCCACTGATGCCGCCACCGACAATGATCAGATCGTAAGTTTCGCCAGTATCTTCGGGCTTGCCCACCGATTCCCAGAAGGTTCCGTCGCGAAGGCTGTGAGCGACGTCGAACGATCCCGGATGACTGCCGCGAAGACCGGTTAGCGACGGAGGATAGTAGTCGGGCGACTTCTCGGCGTCGGTAGTTTTCGCGGCAAACAGGCGCGGAGGCATCAAGGATGCACCGGCAGTCACCGCAACACCGTTGATGAAGTCACGGCGAGTGATCTTGCGATGCATGCCCAGTTGCTGGTCCCGTGAATCGCGCACCATCCGCCTCCGGAACTACGAACCGCTATCGGCCTTCTTCACGGCGAGTTCTGCACCCTGGAACCCGATTTTGCTGTGGGTTCCATCGCAGAATGGCTTATTCACCGAGCCACCACAGCGGCAAAGAGAAAAGGCGGTCTTACCCGTGAGGTCAAACTGGTTGCCATTTACATCCACCAACTCGACCGAACCTTCCGGAGCCTCCACGCGAAACGGTCCATTCGGCCTGACGGTGATTTTCACTTGAGCCATAATTCCAAATCCTCCAACCTTACGGGTTTATAGTAAGCCTTAGAAAGATACCATTAAGATAGCGAATATGTCTTGCCGCGCGGGCGGGGATTTATGACTGGAAATACCTGCGGTGTTCAGGAAAGGAAAGCGCAGCGAGTTTTCAAACTGGAATCTCAGGCTGCCAGGGATCGCTTTGCGATCAGTCCGCGATAAAGTTGCAGACATTGATCAATCATGCGCTTGGTGGTGAAGCGCTCGCGTGCGCGGGTGTAGGCGAGTTCGGCATAGGCGCGACGCATCGCGCGATCTTCGTTCAGCAAACGAATATTTTCGGCAAGGCTAGCAGCGTCATTCGTGCGGAAATATAAAGCGGCATCGCCCCAGACTTCGCGGAAGCTGGGGATATCATTGGCGACGATCGCGCACCGAGAAAAGGCAGCCTCGAGTGCAGGCATCCCCAGAGGCTCGTATCGCGAAGTCGCGGCATATATCGCGGCGCGACTATATAGCGCGCGGAGTTGCGCGTCGGTCTGCGGGCCGCGAATTGCAACGGATGTCTGCTCGGTCGCCACTTTCACGTCCGCACGAATTGGAATGCGTGGAGGTGGCACAGTCTGCTCAGCCCCGACGATGCAGACCGGCAACGGATGCACTTGTTGCGTCAGCAGAAATACTTGCTTGCTGGCGTCGATCAATCTTCCCACCGACAGTACACAGTCGTCCTTACTGACGTAGGGATTGAAGAAAATCGGATTCCGTCCTGGATAAATCACCTCGCCGCGCGGAGGAGCGCCGTAACAGGCTGTAATGCGGTCGAGCATCCACACAGAAGGAGCTACTACGGCATCGGCGCCCATCAGGCCTTCGCGGACCGTTCTGCGATACCAACCGAGCGAGCGATCCGGCTGGGGTGGCCGATCGTGGACTGCCTGAGTAAAGGTGATTAGATCTCCATTGGCCATCACTACGCGGGGAACATCGACGGGCAGATTCCCGTAGCAAAACTGGTTGAGGTGCAACACGTCCGGACGAAGTTCGCGGATGAGTGACACCAGAAATGCCGACGATTCCGGAAAATCTTCTTCTGCTTCCTGCATCCACTCCAAGCGAAATGCAGTGGGCCGGTAGTCGAGGCCGTGCAGGTGATCCATCCAGGAGGTCTGGTCGGGAAGAGGAATTTCGCCGAAGCTTACCAGTGTGACGCGCACACCGCGCGTCACGAGGCCCGTCACGAGTTCGCGCGCGTAGGTCCACGAACCGGAGAGCGAGTCGGCGGTGACGAGGACGTGCACAGAACCTCCGGGAGCACAACGGGAGCCGCAACCTGCGGCCGTCTCGCGTGCGTTGCCCTATTCTAGTGCGGATTCCGGGCGGGAGGACGGGCATTTTGACGGAAACAGATGCAAAAAGTTGCACTATCCGCCTCGGCGGATGCGGTCAGTTCACCTCCAGTCGCAACCGCAGTTCGCGCGCCAGATTATCGATGACGCGAATCTTTTCCGTGGCACGATCCGGCATGCCTGGGACTGACATTGCCAACTCACAGGAGAGCAGCATCGCCGTCAGCGTTTCATTCATCTCGCTGTGCAACTGCTCGGCGACGGCCCGGCGCGCGGTTGCTTCCTCGCGCCTGCGCCGGTGGAGTGCCGATCGGACCTCTCGCAGCAGTCGCTCCATATTGGTAACTGCGAAATTGATATAAACCGGAAAAGCTGTCCCAAGGTGTTCGATCATCTGGTCGCTTTCTTGCGGCTCGGTTTCCAATAGGAATTGGTCGATGACGGCCACCGAGTAGGCTTGCTCGCGGAGTCGTGCGGCGCCTTCTTGAGGAGTTTGGGCCCAATGAACGTCCTGACTGGTGGCGGCATGCAAGCTTTCGGCGCATTGAGTGCCGGTGGCGGATGACGTAATGAGTAGGATCATAACCTTCCTATAGCACGTCGGACGCCACCGCCTGCATGCTGAAAACACTATCCTTGGAGCTGTCTTCAGCAGGCAGGCTTCCCGTTGCGGAACGCGCCGCCCGTAATGCAGTTTCGAATCGGGCTGGCGGTCAGGCTCCCTGAGCGGCGTAGTCCTTGAGCTTGCGGTACAGCGTAGTTTTTCCGATACCGAGCAGCCTTGCAGCCCGCAATTTATCGCCATTCAGCTCGGTGATCGCGTTGAGGATCGTCTGCTTCTCGAGCTCCGCGATGGGAACGATTTTCAGAGTTCCATTAGCGTTTCCATCGCCATTGGACGATTGGGGAACTGGTAGGTTGGCGATCTCACGAGGCAGATCGCTGACATGAATCAGCGGACCGCTGGTGAAGGCATAGCAGCGCTCGAGGCAATTCTCAAGTTCGCGCACATTGCCCGGCCAATCATATGCGAGTAGTGCCTTCAACGCATCGTCGCTCAGCATCTTCTCAAGGCTCGAGCTCCGCGCCATGCGCTCTAGAAAATGGCCAATGAGCAGAGGAATGTCTTGCCGGCGCTCGCGCAGGCTGGGGATGCGCAGGCTCAGCACATTGAGACGAAAGTAAAGATCGCGCCGGAACGTGCCCTGCATCACAGCTTGCTCGAGATCGCGGTTGGTGGCTGCGAGGATTCGCACGTTAATTGGAACTCGACGAGTGCTGCCCACCGGGCGAATTTCCTTCTCCTGGATGGCTCTCAGCATTTTCGCTTGCAGATCGACGGGAAGTTCTCCGACTTCATCGAGGAAGATGGTTCCGCCTTCAGCCATGGCCATGAGTCCATCTTTTGTTTGATTCGCACCGGTGAAAGCGCCCTTCACGTAGCCGAAAAGCTCGCTCTCGATCAGAGTCGGAACGAGAGATCCGCAATCGACTGGAATAAATGGCTTGTCGCGGAATGGACCGGAATAATGAATCGAGCGGGCGACCATTTCCTTGCCGGTTCCGCTTTCGCCCAGGATCAAGACGGGATGAACGCTGTTAGCCGCCTTGGCGATGATGCGATAGAGCTTCTCCATCTCGGGTGCGCGGCCAACGATGCCACCGAATCCCTGTTTGGATTTCACTTTCTCCCGCAGCAGGCGGTTCTCTGACTTCAGTTTCAAGTGGCTGGCAACGCGCTCGAGCAACATCTTGAGTTCGTCGACGCTGAATGGCTTGGTTACGTAATCGTAAGCGCCGTTCTTCATCGCCTGAACCGCTGACTGCACAGTTCCATACCCAGTTACGACGATGACCACAGCCTCGGGACGTCTCTCTTTGATGCGTCGCAAAGCATCCAGCCCTCCGGCTCCGGGCAGACGCAGGTCGAGCAGAACGGCGTCAAAGCTTTGCAGGTCCAGAGTTCGATAAGCCTGCTCAGCGGAATCGGCAATCTGCGCGGAAAATCCTAGAGATTGAGCAACTTCCCTGCAGGCCTCACGGATCGATCGTTCATCGTCGATGATGAGAAGGTTAAGAAAGTTGGCGGGTTCGAATTGCGGAGCGGTTGTAATCGGCCTTAGAGCTGCTGACGTCATGGCTATTAGTCCTCTTCCTTGGATAAAGGTGATTCCCCGATTTTGCTGGGATAAAAACTCTTGGTCTTGCATGAATCCGTAAGCGGCGCCGGGACAAGCGGCAGAATCACACTAAAGCGAGTGCCTCGACCCATTTCACTGTTCACATAGATCAGTCCACCGTTGCCGGTAACGATGTCGTGAACGGTGGCTAGGCCAAGACCGGTGCCCTTCCCTTCCTTAGTGGTGAAAAAGGGTTCGAACAAATGAGCTCGGACATGGGCGTCCATGCCGGCGCCGTTGTCTTCCACTGTAAGCAGAGCGCAGGGTAGGAACGCGTTTTGACTTGGCTTATCGCCCGCATTAGCCAATACCTGGAGTCGGCAGTCGCTGGTTTCGATCGAGATTCGGCCTCCGCCTGGCATCGCATCGCGAGCGTTGAGCGCCAGATTCAGCAGAATTTGCTGAGCTTGTGTGGGGTCCATCTTGATCAGCCCCAGGTCGGAGTCGAGGGTGAACTTCAACTCGATGTTCTCGCCGATGAGTCGGACTAACAGATTGCGCATACTCTCGGCGATTTCATTGAGTGAGAGCAATCGAGGCTCGCTGCGAGTGGGTTTAACAATCGCAAGTAGCTGCCGCACGAGACCGGTGGCCTGAAGACCAGCCTTGCGGATTTCCTCAGCGTACTTTCGTGCTCGGTTGCCGGGCTCGAGAGTGGCCATGAGGAGGTCGCAGTACAGCAACACTCCGGTCAGAAGATTGTTGAAATCATGTGCGACTCCACCTGCGAGACGGCCTACGGCTTCGAGGCGACCAGCCTGAAGTCGTTGTTCTCCTATCTGCGCGGGAGAACATTCTTGCGCTAACGCATAGATGTGATCGTCTGAGGCGTTGCCCTGCGTCGATCTCCAGACGGTCCAATGCAAAGTTTGGCCTCTCGATTCTGTCGTTGGTGACTCGATCTGGAAGCTGTTTCGATGGCCTTGCGATAGTTCGGAAATGAATCCGTTCGCGCCTGTGTGATCCGGAACGCGAATCAGGTCGGCGAGCCGAAGATGGGAACCGGCTGGAGAACCGAGCATTCGTTCCAAGGCTGCATTCATCGAGATAACCCGGCCATCGGTTTGGCAATGCGCCAGTCCGAAAGGCGCATTCTCGAAGAGCATTCGGAATTCGGTGGGGAAATCTTCGGCCGACGTAATTTCTACTGCTGCACTCATATCATCACTCTGCGCGGAACCAATCCCAAAAGGAACCGTTGTCCTGTGCGGCCCATACCTTCGTTTTCCCGAAATGGGACAAAGCGCATACTCTGACGATCGTGAATTTCTGTCATTGCGGCCCACTATAGAGAGGGGAGGCTGTGCTTGCTAAGGGCAGATGTCACTAAAACGGGAAATCTTTCTGTGGAAAACTAGGCAGGAAGAGGAAATTCAGAAGAATTAGCGAGCAACAGGTCCGACGCGATTGGCCGCGTAGACCGGTTCCCTGAGCCGAAAAGTTAGCTGCCGGCCCTTCTCAAGGCGAATTAGAGAGCCTGATGCGTCATCTTGCGGCGATTGGCGCACAAAAAGGATGGCTGTTTGTACGGGCACATCTACCCCGGCAACGTTAACTGATTCCAGAGCCAAGCGAAGATAGCCACGATTGGGCTTCAGATTGGAAGTACGGGCTGACTCTACACGACCAGTGACAACTGCGCCCCGTGAGATCAGAATATTCCCGTCGATCACGACAGCTTCGTCCAGGCTCCCTTCAAAAGGCTCATGGACACCAGATTTTCCAGCGGAGATCGGATCTTTGAGTCGAACCATCAGCAGCGTGCCGGCGGGAAGGCTTTGAGAGTCGTGAAAAGGGAGACTCGCGCTCGTCCGGCTATCACTGGAAGGATAATAGTCGGCCAGAGCGGCCGATGACGGCTGAGGGGTGTCGTCATGAAACGGAGTCTGCCCGGTTGGTGCGCTTCCCTCTTCCGTCGGGACGTCGACCGATCGCGAGCAGCCGACTGCGACGAGCAGGGCTACAGCCAATACTCCAGTCCAAATACCTTGCAATCCACAGAACCGGTTCATCTGAATCATCTTTGCGCCGCACTTCTTAAAAAAGGAGTGGCAAGACGAATACCAGACGCGATCTCATCGAATCAACGAGTTGCGATCGCAGATTATGAAGTTCTGTGTAGATTTTTCCGTTAAGAAGTGCGTTCGTCTCTGTAACCGCAAAGAACACAAAAAAAAGGCGGAGAGCCGATCTTGCGCTCTCCGCTTCGAATTCGCTCTATGTACGGCTACCCAAGACTACTGTTTCTTCACAGCTTTCTTCTTGGGAGCGGGTTTGGTTGCCTTCATCTCGCCCTCTCGGCCACCAATCAGAGTCAGCGCATCTGCAGCGTTGAAGGGGAACTGCCGGACCGAAGTCTCGGTCTGGCCACCGGAGTTCAGAGTGATGTCAACCCGGCGATTGCTAGCCATCCGGATGACCACGATTCGCGCCAAAGCTCGCTTGCGCTCTTCGGTAGTCAGTTCGGTGTTTTGCTCGATCGACTGTTTCACTTCTTCCGTCGTTAGGTTGTGTTCTTTGCCCAACGCTTTCGTGTCGATATCCCCTGCAGGAACTCCCTGCTCAATCAGGAAGGCCTTGACGCGAGATACGCGGCGTTCCGTAAGCGCCTGGTTGAACTCGACAGTTCCTCGATGATCGGCGTGACCTTCGAGGGTGATGTGAGCATCTGGCTTTGCTTCAAGGTATTTCTTGAAGTCAGTGGCGAGGTTGATCAGCACCTTCTGCTGTCCCGGAAGCAGACCGCCCTCTGGATTCTTCGGAGTCGGTTGAGCTGTCGGGAAGTAAACGCTGTGCAGCGCAAGCCGCGCTTCCAGAGCCTTGTCCACCGGTGGTGGCGGAGGATTCTGGATCGTGACCTGCGTCGTGGCTTGAGCATTCAGACCGCGCGAATCGGTGCAAGTCGCGTTTACGGTGATCGGTCCGGGAGGCAGGCCGGCGGTATCCAGAGTAGCGGAAGTTCCGGTGCCAGTAACCGTGCCAGCTGAAGTTGTCCAGTTCGCAACCGACACTGGCACGCCATCAGGACTCGTACAAGAGGCTGAGAGATTGACCGTTCCGCCAGGCACCAATTCTGCAGGGCTTGCTGACAGAGACACGCTTGGAGGATTCTTGGGGGGCAGCGGCTTGATCGTAAAGGTCGCTGTGCAAGTCGCTTCGTTAGCTTTCTTGGCCTTCGGATCGGTCACATGTGCCGTAACGGTATAGCTTCCTGGAGCGGCATTGTTGGTGTCGATGCTGGCGGTTGTATCTTTTCCGGTAACCTGTCCGCCGTTGCCACTCCAACTGTACGTAACAGTGTGCTTCGGGTCGAAGTTGCTGGCCGTCACGTTGGCCGTGATCGGTTCGCCTACCATTACTTCAGTCGGCTGCACGGAGCAGGCGGCCGCGGGAGGGATCGCGGGAGCCCCGCCCCAACTGACGACAATACCGGTACGGAGACGTGCACCTTCTAAGCTCGGGCGACGCAGAGAAGGAAATTGCGAATCTGCATAACCTGCATAGTTGTGACGGGCATAAACGTAGTCGGCCTGAATCAGCCGCCACGCAAACATCTTCGAGAACGGAATATCGATGCCGCCACCGAGAATCGCGCCGATGCCATTGTTATCGTTCTGTCCAGCGGCATAGCTCACCCGATTGAAAGCAACTTGAGCATGCATGAAGAAGTTTGGTCCCGGATCGGTACGCCACATGAATCTCGGTCCGGCGCTCACAGTCCATTCCGACGACGCTGACTGTGTGTCACGGCTGTAGCCCGCGTCAACTTCCGCTCCCCAGTGGGGATCAAAATTGTAAGTAAGAGCCGAACCGCCGCCGCGGGCCTCATTCGGCAGCGCATACGGAATTGGACTGGCGGGGTTGCTGGGCGTAAAGGGGACCGTTCCACCCGGAGCGGTAAACTGATATCCCGCGAAGAAGTCCCACTTCGGTGTGGAATCGCTCGACTTCGTTGTGGAAGAAGTCTGCGCAAAAGCAGAACTAGAAATTAGAACTGCTGTGATAAGTGCTATCACGCTGGACAATGTTCTGCCACGCGTGCGCGTTGCTCTCCTACTTGTCATGGAAACTCCTCCAAAAATAATCGTTCGCCGGAACGTCTGCGAAACCAGACGCTTGATCGGCATCTGCAAAATGCGTTGTAAGTGAGACCTACCCCTCGGAACGAAAAATTCTATATCACCGCAGCCTAAAGCAAAAGCGTAGACTCCGTATAGCCGATTTACGACATCCAGCACCACCCCGGTTGTCTCAAATTGAAATTTTCAAATCTTGCGACCTCATCGTCGTCGTCCGGCGTCGTCCTAGACCTTGCCCGCAGGGAAGCAGGCCGCGTATCGTTGGGGTTCGGTCCAGTTTCAGCCTTGGCTTTCTGACGCAGGGACACGTACCAAGAGGGTAAACAACAAGACGATGAGCCACGAAAAAGTACTGATTGTCGAAGACGAGGAAAACGAACGTTCTGGCCTGGCTGAAATCGTCACTTCCTGGGGATTTCGCGTCGAGACTGCGCGGGACGGAGCCGAGGGTCTGGAAAAAGCGACACAATGGTCGCCTTCGATCGTGGTCACCGATCTCAAAATGCCGCGAATGGGCGGCATCGAGTTGCTGGGACATTTGGCGGAACAAGCCCAGACTATCGCCGTGATATTGGTCACCGCCCAGGGAACAATCGACAGCGCGGTACAGGCGATGAGGATGGGGGCGTACGACTACATCACCAAGCCGATCGACACCAACCGGCTGAGGACGATACTCTCCAACGCATCCGCATTGCTGGGAACACGCGCGGAACTTGAGGCTACTCGGAGGCGGTTGCGCGACAGCGGATCCCTTGGCCGCTTGAGCGGTGCCTCCCGCAAGATGCAAGAGATCTTCCGGTTGATTGAAATGGTCGCACCCAGCACGGCCTCGGTGCTGATCACCGGCGCGAGCGGAACAGGCAAGGAACTCGTGGCCCGCACGATTCATGACCTTAGCCCCCGGAAAGATCGCCCTTTTGTTGCCATCAACTGCGCGGCAATTCCGGACACGTTGATGGAAAGTGAAATTTTCGGACACGAGAAAGGTGCGTTCACGGGGGCGCTGGAACGTCGCATTGGATGCTTTGAGTTGGCGGAAGGCGGGACGTTGCTCCTTGATGAAATCGGCGAGATGCCTATTGGAACCCAAGCCAAGCTGCTGCGCGTACTGGAGGATCGTAAACTGCGCCGCCTGGGCAGCAAAGTGGAGACCGCCGTCGACGTCCGCGTGCTGGCAGCCACGAACAAAATACCGGACGAAGCTGTCTCCCGGGGCGAATTGCGCGGCGACCTATACTATCGGCTGAACGTATTTAATATTCACATGCCACCTCTCCGCGAGCATAAAGAGGACATAGCCAGCCTGGTGCAGCTCCTACTCGCGGAAATGAGTGGGAAGCACGCCCGCAAGGTCAATGCCGCCAGCGAAGCCGTGCTCAACCAGTTCAACAATTATTCGTGGCCGGGTAACGTTCGCGAACTACGCAACACGATCGAGCGCGCCGTCATCGTCTGCGACTCAGGCATGATCGAAACCAAGCATCTACCTCCGGGTTTCGGACAGGCGCCGCTGCGAACCGCTGCCAACGATCCGGATGCAGTTCGACTCGGTGTGGGCACGACCGTCGAGGAAGCCGAGAAAATGCTGATCCTGAAAACTCTTGAGGCTACGAGCAACAACAAGACGCGAGCTGCAGAAATTCTTGGGATCAGCCTTAAGACCCTTCATAACAAGTTGAAGGAATACGGAAGCGCGTCCGATGCCGTCACTGGCAAGGAAGAAGTGCCCAGCAGCTAAAGATTCGAGCCGTCCCACAACCGGCTCTCTTTAATATATTTCGTCTGTATATTTCGTCATGCTGAGAAGGAAAACCATTATCGTGCTTGTCATCACCTTAATGGTGACGGTGATGGTGTCGGCTTTCTCATTTCTATACATCTCTCAAATTCTTCGCCTTCGAATTGCAAACGCCTATGAAACGGCAACGAGCCTGACCCATCAACTGGCGTACGCTGCGAGCAATGCAGTTCCCGATTTCAGCAGCACCTCGATCGACACCAGCGACCCGGTTGCGGTTAGCCGCGCCGTAACCGAGTACATGCAAACGGATGTGGACCTCAACAACCTGTTGCAGTCCGATCCCGGCGACTGGAGATTCATCTACGACGTCGCCATCGTCGACACCAATGGCAAGGCCTTGCTCCATACCAATGCCAACATGGTCGGCAAAATAGTTCATCCTCGGCCTGATTTTCAGCAATTGGTTCGAGCACGATTTCGCGAACAGATCCGGCTGGTGTTCAGCCCGGCCGCAGTGTATGAGGTGACGTATCCGCTCGAATTGAACGGCGCCCCTTTCGGTACGATCCGGATCGGCGTGCAAACAGTCTTCTTAAAGAGCGAGGTCGCTGCCCGCCTGATGAAGGCGCTCTACATTTCAATTGCCGTCGTGTTTGTGTCGCTCCTGCTGGCAGCGGGGATCTCCAATCTGGCTTTGGGGCCGCTGAAAGCAATCAGCCGCAATCTCGACAGTGTAAGCGCGGGGGACGCAGATGCGATTTCCGAGGAGGAGTCTGGCCACGATGAGTACGGGCTCGTCACTCTCAAGATCGCCAATCTTGGACGCCAGATTCGTGATAGCCGCGAGATCTTTTCCGCCCTCAAAGACAACGTAGACCAACTGATGGCGAAGTTGCAGGATGGACTGATGCTCTTCGCCCGCGATTCCCGCGTGGTCTTGGTGAGCGCTCCCGTCGAGGCTTTTCTTGGCCGCCCTCGCGGAGAATTACTTGGCCACACGGTCCATGAAGTATTCGATCGCGACACGCTGCTGGGAACGGCATTGCTCGATGCGTTCGAGCGCCGCCGTCCCATTCTGCAAAAGGAATTTGAAGCGGCGGGAGGGAAACGGGTCCAGGTTTCACTCGATTTCGTGCAGGAGAAAAACTCGCAAATCGGCGCGCTCCTCATCATGCGCGATACTGAATCAGTGCGCAGGATCGGCGACGAGATCGAGATGTCCCGCCGGCTTTCAGCGAGCGGACGTCTGACCCGCGGCGTAGCGCACGAAGTAAAAAACCCAATCAATGCGATCGTCCTGCACTTGCAGCTTCTGCAAAACAAGCTGGCGCACCAGGAGCCCGATACGCGCCGTCACATGGATATTATCGATAGCGAAATCCGACGGCTCGACCGCGTCGTGCAAACGCTCGTGGACTTTACTCGTCCTCGCGACCTCCACTTGGAGGAAATCGATCTCCGGCGGTTGCTGGACGACGTAGTGCTGCTCGCCACACCCGATGCTGAACAGCACGGAGTCTCAGTCGTACGCCATCGTGCAGAGCAGCGGCTTCTGGTAAAAGTGGATGTCGATCTGATGAAGCAGGCTTTTCTTAACGTCGTGATCAACGGAGTTCAAGCAATGCCTGCAGGAGGAACTCTTACGATCTCAACCCGAGCCGAGAACAATATTGTTGTCGCCGAGATTCGAGATGAGGGCTCTGGAATTCCGAAAGACATGCACGACAAAATATTTGAGCTTTACTTCACGACGAAAAAAGAAGGCAGCGGCATCGGATTGGCGCAGACTTATCAAATTCTTCAATGGCACTATGGGATGGTGGACTTCGAATCCGCCGAAACCAGCGGTACGATTTTCCGCTTCCAGATTCCATTGGCTGGACTGCCGACAGCAACTGCGGACCATGTTTCCGATACGGCAGCCCTGCAGCGCGGAGACTAAATGGCGAAAATCTTCGGCGGCAGAATCCGTAGCTGCCGTCCACTTCGAGGCGTAAGATCAAGGAGCCGCAATATCGGGCCACTCGTGATCCCAGCATGACTCTGGCTGCAGTTTTCCTGATCAGTCTTTTCAGTGCGACTCCTGTTATCGAAGCCGCGCCAGTGGACTTGTCTGCCCAGACCTCCACAAATTCTTCCGACGCCCAAAGTACGTCAGGAACAACGCAATCACCGTCTGCCCCAACCCAGACTCCAGCCGCACCGACGAAATCACCGTCCGCAAAACCAATTCACCACAAGAAAAAAGCGAAGTCCGGCTGTCCGGCGGCTCCCGTGTCAGGTTCCTCGGCTTCAAATTCGAGCGACCCTGCAGCCACTGGCGGCGCGACAGGGCAAACGTCTTCAACTGGAAGCGCGAACAGTAATTGCCCGCCGCCGAAGGTCGTTGTCCGCCAGGGAGGGACATCGGAGCCTGCGATTCAGCTGGGCGGTGAAACGACCGGTGGGCAAGCAATCCAAGAGAAGGCTACCGCGACTCAGATGCTCGAGACCACGGATGAAAATTTGAAGAAGATCGTGGGACGGCAACTAAGCGCGACCGAACAGGATATGGTCACGCAGATCCGGCAATATATGGATCAGTCGAAAGCCGCGGTTAAAACCGAGGACCCCGAGCGAGCCCGAAATCTCGCGTGGAAGGCCCAAACACTTTCCGAGGATTTACTCAAGACTTTGCAGTAACTTCGGAACCAGTACGCGATGAGAAGTACCGGCCCAAGCTTATCTGCCCTTAGCCCTCGCGCTGTTGACCTTCGTCAGCAAATCCTGCGACATAGCCTGCAGAGGACCGGGAATCTTAGCGGCCTCAGTGAGGACTTCGCGCGCCTCCGTCAATTTGTTCTGTTTAGCATAAGCGAACCCAAGACCATAGAGGGCGCGGGCATACTGCTGGTCGTCCTGCCCCTTGAGCAACCCCGTAGCAGTTTTAAGCTCGGGTATCGCTGATGTGGTCTTTTCCTGTTTGAGGTAAGCCCATCCGATCGTGCTGTGAGCGGCGCCGGCGGCCAGTTTCCGAGACTTGTCGGCATCCGGAGCATCGGCTTTCGCCACCTCAATCGCTTTCTGAGAGTAGCTGATCGCCTTGGCTGCACTGCCGGGTTTCGGATCGTCGGCGTAAGAATTCGCCAGAAGTAATAGCGCCGGGAGAGAGTTTGGGTTGGCGGCCAGTATCTTTTCTCCGTACGCCACCAGGCGCGCGTTGTCTTTCAGTTGGCTGAGTGATTCGAGGGCGAGACTCGAAACAGTTTCCTGATATTTTGAGTCCGGAAACCCATTGGTGAACTGATCAATATCTGCCATCCGCGCCTTTGCATCGGTCTCGCTGGAGATGACATTCACTCCCATGGTTTCCAGGAATTCGCAGCTGCTCTGGACCGACGCTTTGTCCTGCGATACCTTTTCGGCAAAGTTGTCGTCGCTCATCCCCTCGGGCTTCGGTTGCTTCGCGATGGACTGGCAGACTCCTCCGCCCTTCGCGACATAATCCATGAGCTTAGAATTGTTTTTCGCCTGCTGCGCTATGTTCGCCTGCGAAACGAGAATGTCGAGGTCGCGAGGAGAGCCGGCCAGAGCTTTGTCGCCGTAGTCCAACGCTTTCGATAGGTCACCGGAAGCTTGATAGGTTTGTGAGATCTGCCAGTTTCCGTAAGCCACCGCCTGTGGATTTGACGAGAACTTCTGAACGAAGTCCTGGTACATTGCCAGCTTCTTCTGATTGTCCTGCTCACTGGTAATGGCTTGGAGTGCGTGGTCCTCGTCGGTCCCAGCCGCAATGGTGATGCGATCAACCTGGGCGCCAGCCCGGGAAATCGAAAATGAGATCGACAGAAGAACAGCCAGCAGAAGGGATCCCTTGCAGCGTCTCATAGCCCGCCTCCGCGTACTGCGAGAGATGACTACATTTCAATAGCACGCGCATGCTAGCGCCGAACGGCTTCCGGCGCAAGGGGTGGTGTCACGCCTGAGGATTTGAGGGTCAGCCACGGAAGATGCGATGGCATGCCTTCTTATTCCCGAATTTTCTTCGCGGCCTCGCACTTCAAGCCCTCCGTCAATTGACCGCGTCGATGCCGTTCGTGGTGAATTCCTCCCGCCTCGGCTAAAGTAGGAAGATGCGTGCCAGTTTCAGCCAGCGCCCGTTGCGTTTCGTTTTTGCCGCCAATCTGATCTCGATGGTGGGCAGCGGGATGAACTCGGCCGCAGTGGCGTGGTACATCCTAAAAGCGACGCACTCCGAGATGGCACTTGGAACATTTGCCGTCCTGCAAACAGTTCCGGCCATGCTGATGCTCCCCTTCACCGGCGTCGTTATCGATCGCGAAGACCGGCGGCGCCTGGTGATGTGGCTGGATGCGATCCGCGCCTTAATCATCGTGATAGTGGCCGTTCTTGCATTCCAGCATAGGGTAAAAATCTGGCAACTCTATCTGATGAACACTTTGGTGGCTGCTGGCTTTTGGATGTTTTGGCCAACCATCACCGCGTTGATTCAGGAACTCACGCCCGAGGGACAGTTTGTGCAATCGAATACGTTCCTGCTCGCGGGCGTGCAGGGCGGATTTCTGATTGCCGGCGCTATCGTCGGATTCATTTACGACCACATCGGGCTCGGAGGAGTACTGACGCTCGATGTCTCGACGTACGTTGTGTCCTTCCTCTGCTACTTTGCCGTGAGAAAAGGCCGCCACATTGTTCTACGCCCGCAGGAATTGCGAGCCGATATTGTCGCCGCAGAAAGTCAATTCGAGATCTTCTGGCGCGAGATGCGCGAAGGCTGGCACTTTCTGCGGGATCATCGCCCCGTAGTGCTGCTCGGCATCAGTTGGGCATTGTTTTTGGGTGCGATGGTCACGGGGGTGGTCGTCACTCCCTCGCTGAGTGACCGGGTGTTTCATGCAGGTGCAAAAGGTTACGGGTGGCTCAATGCCGGCTGGGGCACCGGAGCGTTCGTCAGTGCTCTTTATGCACCCCTCATCATCGCAAAACTGGGCGGACGCCGGACCGTGGCGTTCTCTATGGCGCTCTTATCAGTCTCGGTTGCGTTTGCCCCGATCTCAGGACTTCTGTTTCTCGCGATCGCAACCTACTTCGTAATGGGCTCGGCTCGAGGCGTCGGTGGCGTTGCCATGAATACCAGCCTGATGGAAATGGTGCCAAAACATCTGATGGGCCGCGTGCAGAACTCGTTCTACTTCGTCGGAACCTTCCTGCAACTTGTGCTTGCTGTGGTCGTGGGAGCAGTCGCACAGAAAGTGAGTCTCGTGGTCGCGTTTGCAATTCTGGGCTGCGTGTATGCGTTGTCGTTTGTTGCTTCGAGCTTGCCGGTGGAAGCTAGAGTTCGCGAAGAAGTCGCCGCCGAATGAAATTGTTCACCATGAAGTTACGAAGCCACGCAGAAAGCACTCTCGCTTGCTCCATTGTTGTTTTGTATTCTCAGCGTCTCCGTGCCTCGTGGTAAAAACGCATCTTCGGCTGTTATTCTTTCCCATTCGCTAAGGAGCTGACATGTCCACTGATCTGCAGGGCCGGAATGCCGTTGTCTTCGGAGTCGCCAACAAACGATCGATCGCGTGGTCGATCGCGCAGGGGCTGCACGCCGCCGGCATGAAACTTGCGATCACTTACCAGAACGAGCGCCTTGAGCAGGAGGCGAAAGACTTGATCTTGTCTCTGCCAGGCGCCGAGGGCTACATGTGCGATGTCTCCAAGGACGAAGAGATCTCGCGTCTCTTTGCCACATTGAAAGAGCGCCACGGAAAAATCCATACGCTCGTGCACTCGGTCGCCTTCGCCCCGGCCGACGAACTGAAGGGCGAGTTCATCAACACATCGCGCGAAGGCTTCCGCGTCGCGATGGAAGTCAGCGTGTATTCCCTTGTAGCAGTATCACGCGCTGCAGCTCCGCTCATGGAAGACGGTGGCTCGATTATGACCATGACGTACTACGCATCCGAGAAAGTTGTCCCGCGTTACAACGTAATGGCGGTGGCTAAAGCTGGACTCGAGTGCAGCGTGCGATATTTAGCTTTTGAACTCGGCAGGAAGAAGATTCGCGTCAACGCGATCTCCGCTGGGCCTATCAAAACGCTTGCAGCGCGCGGCATTGCGGGCTTCGGAGATATGCATAAAGGACACGCCGAACGCGCCCCGCTGGGACGCAATGTCGAAGTCGCAGAAGTCGGCTCGACCGGAGTATTTCTCGCTTCCGACGCCAGCAGCGGCATCACTGGCGAAGTGATTTACGTCGATTGCGGTTATAACATCATGGGATTTTAGCAGAAGTATTCCTTACTCAGTTTCTTCGCTGGGCGCAGGCCACAACGACGTTCGGCTTGAGCTACCAAACGCTGCCCTCGTATACTCCTCAGCCATGACTCGCCTCGGCAGAATTCTTCCTTCATTTCTTTTGGGCACTATTGCCTCGTCGTGGCTATTCGCTCCAACCATGGTTTTTGGCCAGACAGGGACTTCGCGCGGAGCCGCCATTCTCGATTCGATGCCGCGTGCGAGGCGAATTCAGCAGGCTGAGATTTCGCCCGACGGGAAGTATGCCGCCTACATCATCGATGGCAAACTCACGGTCGCATCGCTCGATAGCAATTCTGCGAAGACGATCGAGGTCGAAGGCCAACTTCCCCTTCGCAGTGTCGTGTGGTCGGCCGATTCCAAACAGCTGGCCTTCCTTGCCGACCTGCCCACGGATGCGCCCTCGGCGCAACTTTGGGCTGCGAGGATCGACGGAAGTGCACCGGTCAAGCGCGCGGATCTCAAAGGAAATGCCGACGCTCCCAGTTTTTCTCCTGACGGGTCGAAGCTCGCGGTGCTCTTTGTCGAAGGAATGCCGCGAGCGGCGGGACCTCTGCAACCAATGACTCCACTGACTGGGGTTGTTGGAAGTAACGTCTATGAGCAACGGGTTGCGACCGTCGATCTCGCCTCGAACACGCTGACTCAAGTCACTCCTGCCGACATGTACATCTATGAATACGACTGGACTCCGGACGGGCAAGCCTGGATCGCTACGGCAGCCCATGGCTCCGGCGACGCAAACTGGTACATTGCGCATCTTTACCGCATCGGGACGCGCTCTGGAGAGATGCATGACATCTACGCGCCGAAGCTTCAAATCGCAGGACCACGTGTTTCGCCTGATGGCAAGAGCGTTGCATTCATCGAAGGCCTCATGAGCGACGAAGGCCCGACAGGCGGCGACATCTTCATTGTTCCCGTAACCGGGGGCGGTCCGCGTAACATAACCCCGAACATTAATTCTTCACCCTCGGCAATCGCTTGGACCGCGTTTGATCGAATCACGTTTGCAGAAAACATCGACGGAGAATCGGGATTGGCTACAGTCAGTACCTCCGGAGGACCGATCCAACAGCTGTGGCACGGAGAGGAATTCATCGGCACAAGTCCCTCGCCCAGTGCGTCTTTCTCTCGCGACGGAACAATTACAGCTCAGGTGCGGCAATCTGGAGCAACTGCGCCCGAAGTCTGGGCCGGTTCGATCGGCCATTGGAAGCAAATCACAACGATCAACGATGGCATCAAGCCCGCGTGGGGCGAACTACGAAATTTTCACTGGACGAATGGCAATACACGTCTCCAGGGCTGGCTCATGCTTCCCAAGGATTACGACACTGGCCAAAGATACCCACTCGTAATCAACGTGCATGGAGGACCATCGTCAGCGTGTGGTGCGCATTGGGACTCTCGCACGATGGGGTCCGCGTCGGCTATGGGCTACTTCGTGCTCTGCCCGAACCCGCGCGGCAGCTACGG
>Ga0209624_10000093_pt1 | contig 85225 bp, 74 predicted proteins | sample JacPinW_OM2H0_O1_FD_188565 | JGI IMG/M metagenome (GOLD analysis project Ga0209624, IMG submission 188565) | Forest soil microbial communities from Algoma, Ontario, Canada - Jack Pine, Ontario site 1_JW_OM2H0_O1 (SPAdes) (version 2) | ecosystem: Environmental > Terrestrial > Soil > Boreal... | reverse complement strand
CGCGGCCGCCGCCCGAGCAGCGGCGCGAGACCGAGCAGCGCCGTCACCTCCTCGAAGCCGATGGCGGCGGGGCCGCGCGCGCGGCGCGCCCCGTAACGCAGATTGCCCGCCACGGTCAGGTGGGGGAACAGCCGCGCATCCTGGAACACGTAGCCGATGCGGCGCCGCTCGGGCGGCACGGCGATCCGTGCGCGGGTGTCGGTGAGCACCTCGTCGTCGAGGCGCACCTCGCCCTCATCCGGCGCGAGCAGCCCCGAGATGATATTGACCAGCGTGGTCTTGCCGCTGCCCGAGCGCCCGAACAGGGCGACCACCCCCGGGACCGGGGCGGTAAAGTCCGCCTGCAGCGCGAAGCCCGGCCGGCGCTTGCTCACGGAGACGTGCAGGGTGCCCATGGTGGTGAGCGCGTTCAGCGACCGACGAAACGCCGTACACGCCGCACCAGCAGCTCCGCGACGAGCAGTCCGCCGAGCCCGAGCGCGAAGGACAGCACCGCGAGCCGCAGCGCCAGTGCGTCCCCGCCCGGGGACTGCATCGCGGTGTAAAGCGCGAGCGGCAGCGTGCGCGTGACGCCCGGAATGTTGGCGCCGAAGGTGATCACCGCGCCGAACTCGCCGAGGCCCGCGGCGAAAGCGGTGACCGCGCCGGCGAGAATCCCCGGGAGCATCAGCGGTAGCGTCACCGAGACGAAGCGATCGAGCGCGTGCGCCCCGAGCGTGCGCGCCGCCTCTTCCAGGCCACGGTCGACGTTCTCCAGCGACAGGCGGATGGCGCGCACCATCAGGGGAAAGGTCATCACCGCGGTGGCGAGCGCAGCGCCGGCGGTGGTAAAGGGCAGGGCGATGCCGAACTCCCGGCGCAGCCAGGCGCCGAGCGGACCGTGCGCACCGAACAGCAGCAGCAGCGCGTAGCCGACCGCGACCGGCGGCAGCACCAGCGGCAGGTGCACGAACGCATCGAACAGCAGGCGCCCGGGGAAGCGGGCGCGGGTCAGCAGCCACGCCGCCAGCAGCGCCAGCGGCAGACTGATCGCGACGCTGCGCGCGGCGACCTCGAGGCTCAGACGCAGCGCGTCGAGCTCGGCGGCGCTGACGGAGTGGTCCATGGGGGACGGCAGGTGCTGTTGTTGTTACCGCGTCAACTGTCTCATGCCGGGCTTGGCGCCGGCCAGACCCGGCGCCCCGGGGAACGCGCGGCGCGCGGCGCTGCCGCGCGCCTGCCTCAGGCGACCAGCGCCGTGCGCAGCTCGATCGGTGAGCGCGGCGCGGGTGCGAGCGCGTGAGCGGCCAGGCCCTTCTGCTCGAGCCACTCGCGGTTGAACAGCCGCGACTGATAGCGGGCGCCGCCGTCGCACAGCACGGTGACCACGGTGTGACCCGGGCCGAGCCCGCGGGCAACCTGCACCGCGGCGGCGACGTTGATGCCGGAGGTGCTGCCGAGGAACAGGCCGTCCTCGTGCAGCAGCCGGTAGACCCAGTGCACGCTGTCGGCGTCCTCGATCAGCACCGCGTCGTCGATCGGCGCACCCTCGAGGTTGGCGGTCACGCGCCCGATGCCGATGCCCTCGGTGATCGAGCCGCTGCCGGTCGCCTTGAGCGTGCCGGTGCGCACCCACGCATATAGACTACTGCCCGGCGGGTCCGCGAGTACGCAGCGCACCGCGGGCCGCCGCGCCTTGAGGGCGCGCGCCACCCCGCCAAAAGTACCACCGGTGCCGGTCGCGGCCACGAACGCATCGATGCGCCCGTTGGTCTGCGCCCAGATCTCCGCTCCGGTGGTGCGCTCGTGGATATCGCGGTTGGCCGTGTTGTCGAACTGGTTGGACCAGATGGCGCCGGGCAGTGCAGCGGCGAGGCGCTGCGCGACTTTCTGGTACTGGTTCGGGTTGCTGTAGGGCACGACCGGGACCTTGTGTACCTCGGCGCCGAGCATCTCCAGCAGGCGGTACTTCTCCGGGGACTGGTTGTCCGGCATGACGATCACGCAGCGGTAGCCGCGCGCGTTGCAGACGTGCGCCAGTCCGATGCCGGTGTTGCCGGCGGTGCCCTCGACGACCGTGCCGCCGGGCGGCAGCTCGCCGCGCTCCTCCGCCGCCTCCACCATGGCGGCGGCCGCGCGGTCCTTCACCGAGCCGCCAGGGTTCATGAACTCGGCCTTGCCGAGAATCTCGCAGCCGCTCGCGGCGCTCGGTGCGCGCAGGCGCAGCAGCGGCGTGTTGCCGATCGCGCCGACGAAGCCGTTCACCGCGTTCACGCCAGCGCTGCCTGCGCGGCCTCCGGCAGCACCAGCGCCGCAGCGAGCGCTGCGGCATCGAAGGCGGCGACGGCCCCCGTGACCAGCACCGCGGGCGCGGCGAGCTGCTCGTGCGCGGCGCGTGCGGCGATGTCTGCGAGGGTGCCGCGCACGATGCGCTGCTGCGGCAGCGTCGCATGCGCGATGAGCGCGGCCGGGTGCCCTGCGGCGGCGCCCGCGGAGCGCAGCCGGGCGAGGATGGCGGCAAGTTGCGAGACGGCCATGTAGAACACGACGGTGTGGCGCGGATCGGCGAAGAAGCGCCAATCGTAGTCGGCGTGCGCGCCCTGGTGGCCGCTCACGAAGGTCACGCAGTGCGCCAGCCGCCGATGGGTGAGCGGCAGCCCCGCGGCGGCCGCAGCGCCGAGCGCCGCCGTGATGCCGGGCACGATCGTGCAGGGGATGTCGTGCGCGGCCAGCAGCTCGAGCTCCTCGCCGCCGCGCCCGAACACGAACGGGTCACCGCCCTTCAGCCGCGCCACGCGCTTGCCGGCGCGCGCCAGCTGCAACAGCAACTGGTGGATCCGCTCCTGCTGGCCGCGCTCTCCGGTCTCCTTGCCGACGAATATGCGCTCGGCGTCGCGCCGCGCGCGCCCGAGCACTGCTTCCCCGACCAGGCGGTCGTAGAGAATCACATCCGCCTGCTGCAGCAGCTGCAGCGCCCGCAGGGTGAGCAGGTCGGGGTCGCCAGGCCCGGCGCCGATCAGGTAGACCTCGCCGACGCGCGCGCCGCCGTCGCTGGGCGGCGCGGCCGTGAGCTGCGAGGTGAGCAGCTCCTGTGCGAAGCTGCGCCGCGCCGCCGCCTCGTCCCCGGCGAGCACGCGGCTCGCAACACTTCCCGAGGCCACCCGCTCCCAGAAAGCGCGGCGCGCGGCCGGCGCCAGCGTGCGCTGCACTCCCCCGCGCAGCCTTCCCAGGAAGCGGGCGAGGGCGCCGAGGCGCTCGGGGAGCAGCGACTCGATCTGCGCGCGCACCTGCCGTGCCAGAACCGGCGCCTGTCCCGCGGAGCTCACCGCGACCAGCAGCGGCGCACGGTCGATGATCGCCGGGAAGATGAACGTCGAGGCGTCCGCGTCGTCGACCACGTTCACCGGGATGTTGCGCGCGCGGGCGGACGCCGACACGGCGCGGTTGATGCCCGCGTCGCCGGTGGCCGCGACCACCGCGACCGCGTTGCCGAGCTGTGCGGCGCAGAACTTAGCGCCGATGTGGTGGATCTCGCTGTGGGCGGCGCGCTCGGCCAGTTGCGGATGCAGCTCCGGCGCGATGACCGTCACGCGCGCGGCGGCCTTGAGCAGCCAGGTTACCTTGCGCTGCGCCACCGCGCCGCCGCCGACCACCACGACGGTGCGTCCCTCGAGCCGCAGGAATACCGGCAGATAGTCCATGGCGTGCCTCGCGCGCTTCAGGCGGACAGTGCCGCGGGCACGCCGGCGGCGGGAAATGTCCTGGGATGCAGACCGCATTCGCGCGACTCCGGTTGTTCCCACCACCAGCGGCCGGCGCGGCGGCCCTCGCCGGGCTGAATGGCCCGCGTGCAGGGGGCGCAGCCGATGCTCGGATACTGGCGGTCGTGCAGCGCATTGTACGGAAGTGCGTGCACACGGATGTACTCCCACACCTGCTCCTCGCTCCAGTCGAGCAGCGGGCTGAGCTTGTACACGCCGTGGGCGGGGTCCCACTCCTCGGCCTGCCCGCGCGCGCGCTCGGCAGTCTGCTCGCGCCGCACGCCGGTGACCCACGCCGGGTAGCCGGCGAGTGCGCGGCGGAAGGGCTCGAGCTTGCGTACGCGGCAGCACTCCAGTCGTGCCGCGACGCTCGTGTAGAAGCCGTTCACTCCCTGGGCCGCGACCAGGCGCTCGAGGTCCGCGGCATCGGGGTAGACGAGGCGGATGCTGCGCCGATAGCGGCGCTGCAGGCGCTCGAGCAGCTGGTAGCTCTCCTCGTGCAGCCGCCCGGTGTCGATGCTGAACATGTCGATGCGCGGCAGGTGCGCGCAGATGATGTCGGTGAGCACCATGGCTTCGGCGCCCAGGCTGTTCGCGTAGATGAGCCGGCCGTGCCGCTCGAGCGCCTCGCCGAGGAGGCTGCGCACCGCCGCCGCCTTGCGTTCGATCTCAACTCCCGCCAGCGCTCCCATAGGTGCAACTATAGCGACGCCGTCCCGCGCTCCAGAACGAATGATTGCTTCTGAAGCGCTGCGTGGCGGTTATGGCACGGTTACGGGCGGCTCACAGGGCGGTTGCGCCTTGAGTTAGTCTTGCCATGAAGGTCCACCGATCATGAAACTACACCAGCTGCGTTATCTCGCCGCCGTCGCCCAGAGCGGTCTCAATATCACCGCCGCGGCACACAAGCTGCACACCTCGCAGCCCGGGGTGAGCAAGCAGATCAAGCTGCTCGAGGACGAGCTGGGCTTCCAGGTGTTCGTGCGCGAGGGGCGCAACCTGACGCGCATCACCCCCGCCGGGCAGCAGGTCATCGAGCGCGCCATGCGGATCCTGCAGGAGGCGCAGAGCATCCGCAGCCTCTCGACGGAGCTGCGCGACGAGGGCAAGGGGAGCCTGTCGATCGGCACCACGCATACCCAGGCGCGTTACGTGCTGCCGGACGTGATTCGCGAGTTCCGCTCGCGCTACCCCCAGGTGCGGCTCAACCTGCACCAGGGCACCTCGGAGCAGATCGCCGAGATGGTGAGCGGCGATCGCATCGACTGCGCCATCGCCACCGGTTCCGAGCACCTGTTCAGCGAGCTGACGCTGTTGCCCTGCTACCGCTGGCACCGCACCGTGATCGTTCCGGCGGGCCATCCGCTCGCGGACGGCTCCCGCCTCACCTTGAAGGCGCTGGCGGCCTGGCCGCTCATCACCTACACGTTCAGCTTCACCGGACCCTCCTCACTCCACCAGGCGTTTGCCAAGGTGGGGCTGACGCCGAACGTGGCGATCACCGCGCGCGATGCCGACGTCATCCAGACCTACGTGCGGCTCGGGCTCGGCGTCGGGATCGTGGCGCACATGGCGATCGACGAGCACGATCCGGGCCTGACCGCTATCGACGCGGCGCACCTGTTCGCCGCGCATACCACCTGGCTCGGCTTTCGCCGCGGCACGCTGCTGCGCAAGTACATGTACGAATTCGCGCAGCTGCTGGCGCCGCACCTGGAGCGGCGCGTGGTGGAGCGCGCGCACCGCGCTGCTTCCGCCGAACAGGTGGCGGCGCTGTTTGCCGATACCGTGCTGCCGCAGCGCTGAACAGGCGTTTTGCCAGGGCAGCGCGACCTTCAGCGCCCATCCGCGCCGAAGAAGCGCTGACGGCGGATGGCGACCTGCGGCGCGCCCGGCTGATAGGCGACGTCGTAGCGCGCGAGGGCACGCAGCGCCGCTTGCGGGTCCTCGCCGGCGGCCAGCTCGAGCGCATCGAAGCCGCAGCGCGCCAGCAGGAATACCTGGTCCTGGCGTACGCCCGCGCCCACCGCACGCAGCTCGCCCGTAAAGCCGAAGCGCTCGCGCAGCAGCCGCGCGTGGGAATAGCCGCGGCCGTCGCCCGGATTGGGGAACTCGACCGCCACGAGGCTTAGGCAGGGGAGCTCGGCGGCGAGCTCCTCGACGCGCTCAGCGGGAGCGAGCTGCACGCCCAGGCGAGCCGCGCGGCCGCGCCAGCCCTGCGGGTCGGCGCGCCACTGCGCGAAGGGGACGATGAGCGCGGCATCGCCCGGCGGGTCGGCGGGATCCTCACCCGGATAACGCCACTCGTCCGCGAGCCACTCACGCCGCCGCAGGATGTGTCGCATAGGCGCGCTCGGTGAAGGGGGCGAGTCCCAGGCGCCGCAGCGTATCGATGAAGCGCTCCCCGTCGAGTCGCAGGCCGCGATAGGTCTCGACGATGCGCTCGATGGTGCCGGCAACTTCAGCGCGCGGCACTGACGGACCGATCACCTCGCCGAGCGCGGTGAAGCCGGTGGCCGAGCCGCCGAGGCTGATCTGGTACCACTCCTCGCCGTGCTTGTCGACGCCGAGCACGCCGATGTGCCCGACGTGATGGTGCCCGCAGGCGTTCATGCAGCCGGACATCTTGATCTCGATCTCGCCGAGGTCGTAGAGATAATCGAGGTCGTTGAAGCGTTGCTGGATGTCGCGGGCCACGCTGATGGTCGAGGCGTTGGCGAGCGAGCAGAAGTCGAGCCCCGGGCAGGCGATCATGTCGGTCAGCGTGCCGATGTTGGGCATGGCGAGCCCGAGCTGCGTCAGCTCGCGCCACACCCCGTAGAGCTCGTGCTGCGGCACGTCCGCGAGCAACAGGTTCTGGGTGTGGGTGGTGCGCACCAGGCCGAAGCTGACGCGCTCGGCGAGCGCTGCGACCGCCTCCATCTGTGCGGCGCTCATGTCGCCGGGCACCGCGCCGTGGGCTTTGAGCGACACGAACACCGCGCGGTAGCCGGGCACGCGGTGGGCGCGCGTGTTATAGCGGTGCCACGCCAGGAACTGCGGCCCGCGCCCGGTGGTCACGTCGCTGTCGGGCAGTGCCGCATACGGCGGCGGCGCGAAACAGGCGCGCACGCGGGCAATCTCCGCTGGCGCCAGCAACGGCGCGTAGTCGCGCGCGGCCTGCCACTCGGCCTCCACCTGCTCGCGAAAGCGCTCCGCGCCGAGGCTTTTCACCAGTACCTTGATGCGCGCCTTGTTGAGGTTGTCGCGACGACCGTGGCGGTTGTAGACGCGCAGGATCGCCTCGAGGTAGGACAGCAGGTGCGGGAGCGGCAGGAACTCGCGGATGCATACGCCGATGACCGGCGCGCGCCCCAGGCCCCCGCCCACCAGCACGGTGAAGCCGATCTGCCCGTGCGCGTCGCGCTGCAGATGCAGGCCGATGTCATGCACCTCCGAGGCGGCGCGATCCTCGGGCGAGCCGGTCACGGCGATCTTGAACTTGCGCGGCAGGTAGGTGAACTCGGGGTGCAGCGTCGCCCACTGGCGGATGATCTCGCAGTAGGGACGCGGGTCGTCGACCTCGTCGGGGGCGATGCCGGCCAGGTGATCGGCGGTGACGTTGCGCACGCAATTGCCGCTGGTCTGCATGGCGTGCATCTGCACGGTGGCGAGCTCGGCCAGGATCTGCGGCACGTCGGCGAGCTGCGGCCAGTTGAGCTGCAGGTTCTGGCGCGTGGTGAAGTGCCCGTAGCCGCGGTCGTAGCGGCGCGCGACGTCGGCGAGTTTGCGCAGCTGGGTGGAGCTGAGCAGGCCGTAGGGGATCGCGATGCGCAGCATCGGCGCGTGACGCTGGATGTACAGCCCGTTGCGCAGGCGCAGCGGCCGAAACTGCTCCTCCGACAGCTCGCCCGCGAGATGACGGCGCGTCTGGTCGCGGAACTCCGCGACCCGCTGATCGACCAGCGCCTGGTCCAGCTCGTCATAGCGGTACATGGTGTCTGCGACTATAGGCCGGCGGGCGCGGGCCCCTGATACCGTGTGGTTTGGTGCACCTCTTTCTGGGGTTATGAGCGTGTGCAACACTAGCGCACAGCGCGAGGAGGCGGACGTGGCAGGACTTTACTTCGAGCAATTCGACGTCGGGCAGCGCTTCGAGCACCTGGTGCGGCGCACCGTCACCGAGACCGACAACCTGCTGTTCAGCGCGCTCACCATGAACCCGGCGGCCATCCACCTCGATGCGGAATACTCCCGCGGAACCGCCTTCGGCCAGCGCCTCGTCAACAGTGTGTTCACCCTCGGGCTGCTGGTCGGGTTGTCGGTGTACGACACCACCTACGGCACCACCGTCGGCAACCTCGGCTGGGAGGAGGTGCGCTTTCCGCGCCCGGTACTGATCGGCGACACGCTGCACGCGGCCACCACGGTGCTCTCCAAGCGCGAGAGCCGCTCGCACCCGGAAGGCGGCATCGTGGTATTCGAGCATCGTGCCTGGAATCAGCGCGACGAGGAGGTGGCCTCCGGCCGCCGTGCGGCGCTGATGCTGAAGCGGCCGCAGGCATGAGCGGCACGCGGACCGCCGGGGCCACGAACCTGCCGGCTGCGGCGGGCGCTCCGAGCGCCATGCGATCCTGGCTGTTCGTGCCCGGCGATAGCGACCGCAAGCAGGAGCGGGCGGTGACGACGGCCGCCGACGCGGTGATCCTCGACCTGGAGGACTCCGTCGCCCCGGCGCAACTGCCGTACGCGCGCGAGCGGGTCGGCCAGCTGCTGCGTGCGCGGCCACGCGTCGCGGGGCCGCAGCTGTGGGTGCGCGTCAACGGCCCGGCGAGCGGGCTGCTGCACGCGGACCTCGCCGAGATCTGCGCCGCCGGTGCGCTGCCCGACGGGGTGGTGCTGCCGAAGGTGTCGGCGGCCGACGAGATCACCGACGTGGCGCAGTACCTCGCGACGCTGGAAACCGGCTTCGGACGCGCCGCCGGCAGCACGCGGCTGCTGGTGATCGCCACCGAGACTGCGGCGGGAGTGCTGGCGCTGCCGCACTACCCGTTGCAACTGCGCGGCTCGCCCGAGGCGGCACGGCTCGCCGGACTTACCTGGGGGGCCGAGGATCTCGGCACCGCCGTCGGCGCGCTCGGCCGGCGCGAGGCGAGCGGCGCGCTGACCTTCACGTTCCAACTCGCGCGCACCAGCTGCCTGCTGGCCGCGGCCGCGCTCGGGGTGCAGGCCATCGACGGCGTGCACAGCGACTTCCGTGATTCCGCCGGGCTGCAGCAGGAGCTCGAGAGCGCGCGCCGCGACGGCTTCAGCGGCAAGCTCGCCATTCACCCCGGGCAGATCGCCGCCATCAACGCCGCGTTCACCCCGAGCGAGGCGGAGTGCGAGCAGGCGCGCCGTGTCGTCGCCGCGTTCGCCGCCGCGCCCGGGGCTGGGGTGGTGAGCCTCGACGGACGCATGATTGACCGGCCGCACCTGCTGCAGGCGCAGCGCCTGCTGCAGGCTGCAGGCACACCGCGGGGAGAGGCGTGAAGCGGCGGCGCTGACCCAGCGCGAGATCGGCTTAGGCACACCGCCGCTAGGCGGGGGGCGGCTCGAGCGCCAGCAGGTCTTCGGGCGTGTCGATGTCGACGGCGGCACTGGGCATCACCACGCGCACCACCCGGTCGGCATTACGCCGCAGCAGCGCACGTGCGCCGCTATCGCCGCGCAACTCCGCGAGCTCGCGGAAGCTGCTGCGCGGAAAGATGGCCGGTGCCCCGCAGGTGCCGCCATAGAGCGCCGCGGCGATGTAGTGCGGCTGCCGGCGCCAGGTGCCGGCGAGGCGCCGCAGATCATCGGCGGTGACCGCCGCCTGGTCGGCGAGCAACAGCAGCACGCCGCTGCAGCTCGCCGGCAGTCGGGCGACGGCGGCGCGGATCGAGCTGCCGAGCCCCTCGCGCCACTCCTGGTTCACCACCACGGACCCGGGGGAATGCTTCAGCAGCGGCGCGAGCTGCGCCGCGTGCGCCCCAAGCACGACGATCACGGCGTTGCCGGCGACCTCGGCCGCGCGCGTGATCGCGGTGTGCAGCAGCGGCCTTCCTGCGACCCGCACCAGCTGCTTGGCAGAGCCGAAGCGCGTCGAGGCGCCCGCCGCGAGCACCACGGCGTACAGCCCCTCGCGGCTCCTCGTGGCAGTGTCGCCGCTCATGCGCTCCCTGCCGCGGGCCCCTCGAGGCTGATACCTGCCGGCAGCGCGGCAGCCACGCGCGCGAACGCCTGGCGCTCCTGCACAATGGAATCGGCGTCGATGCCACTTAGCGCACGCCATTCGGCGGTGGACAGCCCGCCAAGCGATCCCGCGATGGCCTCGCGCCGCGTGCTCCAGGACGCGCCGCAGAAGTCCGCGAACTCGCGCCAGCCGCCGCTGCGGCCCGCGACCGCCGCCTCGAGCAGCGTCAGCGCCTCGCGGCTGCTGCCGCGGCGGCCGAGGGCCTGCGCGAGGGCGGATCGCTCCCCGCCCCGGCCGGCCGCGGCACGCGCGTGGTCGGCGAGTCGCTGGTCGCGCTCCTCGAACGCGGTGAGCTCGAGCACCAGGTAGTCCATGCACGCCTGGCGCAGCGGCGCGGGCGCCTCGCCGAAGTCAGCGGCCGGGGCGCCGGGCACGCCGGCGCAGGCGCGGGCGACCGTGGCGCAGTGACGATGCTCCAGTTCGAGCTGTCCGCTAATGAGCTGCACCTCGCTCGACACGAATTTCAGATCCTATAACACGCTGACTCTGCCGAGCACGGCAGCCGTGTCCGCCTGGTGCAGGAAGGCATGCACCTCGGAAACGATCGCGAGCGCTATCGCCTCGGGGCTGCGTCCGCCGAGGGGCAGGCCCACCGGCGCGTACAGGCGAGCTTCCAGGCGCTGCCGATCAGCGCCGAGCTCCGCCAGCAGCCGCTGGCGGCGCGTCGCGGGACCGAGCAGACCGACGTAGCCGATGGCGCTTCTCGCCAGCGCCCGCAGCCAGGCGAGGTCGGACGGCAGGTGATGGCTCATGACCACGGCTGCACGGTAGCGCTGCGGATCGAGCAGCGCGTGCAACTCGCCGGCCGGCGCGAGCAGCACCCGCTCGGCGGCCGGGAAGTGCGCGGCCACCGCGTAGGCGGCGCGATGGTCCGCCAGCGTGACCTTCCAGCCGAGCCGCGCGGCGAGATCCACCACCGGTGCGGCATCCGGTCCCGCCCCGAGCAGCAGGATGCGCGGCGGCAGCGCCAGTGGCACCACGAACAGCCGCCACCCGGGGTGTTCCAGCCAGCGGCATGCCCCGCTTGCGGCGGCCGAGGCCAGCGCCTGCCGCACCGCCGGTGAGCTGAGGGCACCGTCCGAGCCTTGCGGCACCAGCGCCGGCCCCGGCACCGGCGCGGGCAGGGCGAGGCTGCCGCAGGGCGGCCCGTCGCCGGATGATTGCGCCACCACGCCGATCGCGGTCGGCTGATACGCGGCGAGGGCGGCCGAGAGATGCGTGAGCGGTTGCCAGTCGTTGTCGGGGCCTGCCCGCACCAGCAGGATCTGCATGGCGCCCTCGCAGCCGAGTCCCAGGCCCCACAACAGCTCCTCGCCGCCGCGCATGTCGTAGCGCACCTCGCGCGGCTGGCCAGCGGCGATGACGCCGCGTGCGTGCTCGCGCAGATCCCCTTCCAGGCAGCCGCCGGAGATCAGCCCCGCGTACTCGCCGTCGGCCGCGATGAGAATGAGTGCGCCCGGCTTGCGATAGGTGGAGCCGCTGGTGTGCGTCAGCACGCCGAGCGCGAGTGCGCGCCCGGCGGCGCGCTCGCGCTCGAACAACGGCAGCAGGGGACCGAGCGAGGCTTCCACTGGGAGGTGATTATGCCAGCCATTGCCGCAGCCGGATGCCGTCGCGCCGGGCCGCCGCTCACACGCTGTCGTTGCGCGCCCGCTGGCGCGTCAGTAGAGTCGCAGCGCCTTTGACACCTGACAAATCCGGCTCGATGGTCAAACCCGATTCCTGGGTCGTGCACAAATTCGGCGGGTCGAGCGTCGCCAACGCCGACTGCTTCCGCAAAGTCGCGACCATAGTCGAAACGGCTCCGCCCGGACGCCTCGGCGTGGTGCTGTCCGCCAGCCGCGGGGTGACGGATGCGCTGCTGCGCATCGTGGCGCTCGCCGAGCGCAAGGACGAGCGCGTCGCCGAGGAGCTGCAACAGCTGCACGCGCGCCATACCGCCATGGCCGCCGAGCTGCTGAGCCCGGCGGCGGCGGAGCGCTACACGAGCGCCTTCGCCGCCGACGTCCGCGACCTCGAGGAGGCGTTGCGCTCGCTGCACCGCCCGCACTCGCTGCACCAGCCGCGCGCCTCGCCGCGCGGTGTCAGCGATCTGGTCGCCGGCTACGGCGAGCTGTGGTCGACACGGCTGCTGCGCCCGCTGCTCGAGGAGCGCGCGCGGCGCGCCGGGCCGGTAGCCTGGCTCGACGCGCGGCGCGTGGTGGTAGTGGAGTGGGGACCGCTGGGACCGGCGGTGCAGTGGCCCGAGACGCGCGCCAACATCAGCGCCCAGGTCCCGCCGAGCTTCCACGGCACGCTGGTCATCACCGGCTTCGTCGCCGTCGACCGCCGCGGCGTGCCGACCACGCTCGGGCGCAACGGCAGCGACTTCTCCGCCTCGATCTTCGGTGCGCTGCTCGGCGCCGCCGAGATCCTGATCTGGACCGACGTCGACGGCGTGCTGTCCGCCGACCCGCGCCGTGTGCCCGATGCCACCGTGATCGATTCGCTTTCCTATGATGAAGCGGTCGAGCTGGCGTACTTCGGCGCCAAGGTCATACATCCGCAGACCATCGCGCCGGCGGTGCAGGACCGTATCCCGATCTGGATCCGCAACACTTTCGCGCCTGACAAGGTCGGGACGCTGATCTGCGCCCAGCCGACTTCCGCGCTGCCGGTGAAGGGCATCACCAGCATCGAGCGCGTCGCGCTCATCAACCTGGAAGGCACCGGCATGATCGGCGTTCCGGGCACCGCGCACCGGCTGTTCGGCGCGCTGCGTGAGGAGTCGATCTCCGTGATCCTCATCTCCCAGGGCAGCTCCGAGCACTCCATCTGCTGCGCGATCCCGCAGGAGCAGGCCGAGCGTGCCGCCACGGTGGTGCGCACCGCGTTCGAGCGCGAGCTCGAGGAAGGGCAGATCCAGAGCGTGGAGATCGATTCCGACCAGGCGATTCTTGCAGTGGTGGGCGACGGCATGGCCGGCACGCCGGGCATCGCCGCCAAGGTGTTTACCGCGCTCGGTTTCTCCGGAGTGAACGTGCGCGCCATCGCCCAGGGGGCTTCCGAGCGCAACATCTCGGTGGTGGTCGCCGGCGGCAGCGCGGTGCGCGCGCTGCGCGCGGTGCACGCCGGGCTGTACCTGTCGCCGCATACACTGTCGATCGGCGTCATCGGCCCGGGCACGGTCGGGCGCGTGCTGCTCGATCAGATCGCCTCCCAGGCCGAGCGGCTGCGCCGCGAGTTCCGCCTCGACCTGCGCGTGCGCGGCGTGATCGGCTCGCAGCGCATGCTGCTCGCGGATGCGGACATCACCGCCGGCGACTGGCGCGCGCAATACCAGGCCAGCAGCCGGCCCGCCGACCTGACGCGCTTCGCCGAGCACGTGCGCCTCGACTACCTGCCGCACACCGTCATGGTGGACTGCAGCGCGAGTGAGGCGATCGCGGCCCACTACGCCGACTGGCTGGCGGCCGGCATCCACGTCATCACGCCCAACAAGAAAGCCAACAGCGGCGCACTTGCGTACTATCATCGGCTGCAGAGCGCACGCCGCAGCGGCGCCTCGCACTACCTGTACGAGGCAACGGTGGGGGCAGGGCTGCCGGTGGTGCAGACGCTGCGCGACCTGTGCCACACCGGGGACGAGGTGACCAGCATCGAGGGGATCTTCTCCGGCACGCTGGCGTATCTGTTCAACGTCTACGACGGCCGGCGCGGCTTTGCGCAGATCGTCGCCGAGGCGCGCCAGCGCGGGTTCACCGAGCCCGATCCGCGCGACGATCTGTCCGGAATGGACGTGGCGCGCAAGCTCATCATCCTCGGGCGCGAGATGGGCCTGCCGCTGGAACTGAAGGACGTACAGGTGCAAAGCCTGGTGCCGCCGGAGCTGGCCGGCGAATCGATCGAGGAGTTCATGGCGCGGCTGCCGCGCCATGATGCGGCCATGGCGGCGCAGTTGAGCGCCGCGCAGGCGCGCGGCAGGGTGCTGCGCTACACCGGTAAGCTCACCGCCGGCGGCGTGGCCACCGTCGGGCTGCAGGAGCTCGATGCTCACCACGCGTTCGCCAACATCGCGCTGACCGACAACGTGGTGCGCTTCGCCACGCGGCGCTACTGCGACAATCCGCTCATCGTGCAGGGACCGGGCGCGGGTCCGGAGGTGACCGCCGGCGGGGTGTTCGCCGATCTGCTGCGCCTGGCGACGTACCTGGGAGCGCGGCTGTGAGCGCACACGCGCGCACGCAGGCCACGGCGTTTGCGCCCGCTTCGGTGGGCAACGTCGCCATCGGTTTCGACATCCTCGGCTTCGCCGTCGATGCGCTCGGGGACCGGGTGAGCGTGGCGCGCCGCGCGGCGCCGGGGGTGGAGATCGCCGCGGTGCGCGGCATCGCCGCAGAGTTGCCGCGCAGCGCCGCCGAGAATACCGCCGGACGGGCGCTGCTCGCGATGCAGGAGGCGCTGCGCCTGGGTTTCGGCTTCGTGCTGGAAATCGACAAGGGCATTCCGCTCGGCTCGGGCCTCGGCGGCTCGGCGGCCTCCGCGGTGGCGGCGGTCGTGGCCGCCAACGCGCTGCTGCCGACCCCGTGCGAACAGCTCGAGCTGCTCAAGTTCGCCATGGCCGGGGAGGCAGTGGCGAGCGGCGCGCGGCATGCGGACAATATCGCGCCGGCGCTCTACGGCGGCCTGGTGCTGACGGTGGGCATCGACCATCCGCGCGTCAAGCAGATCCCGGTACCGCACGGCATACGCGCGGTGATCGTGCGCCCGCACATGTTCCTCGCCACCGCCAGGGCACGCGCGATACTGCGGGTGAGCGTCGACCTGTCGGATTTCGTATGGCAGACGGCGAACCTCGCCGGTTTCATCTCCGGCTGCTACACCAACGATCTCGACATGATCCGTGCCTCGTTCGAGGACGTGGTCATCGAACCGCAGCGCCAGGCGCTGATCCCCGGCTTCCCGGAGGTGCGGCGCGCGGCCATGCAGGCCGGCGCCCTGGGATGCTCGATCTCCGGGGCAGGACCGGCGCTGTTCGCCTGGGCGCTCGAGTCGACGGCGGCGACGGTGCTCGCGAGCATGCGGCAGGCGTTTGCCGAGCGCTCGCTCGCCACCGATGCGTGGGTGGTCGAGCTCGCCTCGCCCGGCGCGCGGCTGATCGCGTGAGGGGCCGGTGAGCGAGGAATTTCTCTTCGGCAGCTCGCGCGCGCAGTCACCGCCGCGCCCCTTCAGTGCCGCGGTGCTGCAGGGGCTGGCACCCGACGGCGGACTGTACGTGCCGCTCGAGTGGCCGCAGCTCACGCCCGCGCAGTTCGCCGGGGCGAGCGAGCTGCCGCAGGTGGCCGAGCGGCTGTTGGCGCCGTTGCTGGCGCACGACCGGCTCGCCGCGCAGCTGCCGGCGATCGCGCGCGAGGCGCTCGATTTTCCCGCGCCGCTGGTCGCGCTCGAACCGGGCGGGGCGGTGTCGGTGCTCGAGCTGTTTCACGGCCCGACGGCCGCCTTCAAGGACTTCGGCGCGCGCTTCCTGGCCGCCTGCCTGGCGCGCCTGCAGCACGGCGCAGCGCGTCCGCTCACGATCCTCGTGGCCACCTCCGGGGACACCGGCGGCGCGGTGGCGGCCGCCTTCCACGGACGCCCGGGTGTCGAGGTCGCGGTGCTCTTCCCCAAGGGCCTGGTGTCGCCGACGCAGGAGCGCCAGCTCACCTGCTGGGGTGACAACGTCACCGCGCTGCGCGTGCGCGGTACGTTCGACGACTGCCAGCGCCTGGTCAAGGAAGCGTTCCGCGATGCGCAGCTCGCTGCGCTACGCACGCTGACTTCGGCCAACAGCATCAATCTGGGCAGGCTGCTGCCGCAGAGCGTGTATTACGCCGCCACGAGCCTCGCGCTGTGGCGCGCGCACGGCGAGCGTGCCTCGTTCATCGTGCCGAGCGGCAATCTCGGCAATGCGCTCGCCTGCCTGTGGGCGCGGCAGCTCGGCCTGCCGATCGGGGACGTGGTGCTGGCACATAACGCCAATCGCGCGGTGCCGGACTACCTCGCGAGCGGGGTGTGGCGGCCGCGGCCGAGTGTGGCGACGCTCGCCTCGGCCATGGACGTCGGCGATCCGAGCAACATGGAGCGGCTGCTGGCGCTGTTCCCGCAGGTCGCGCAGCTGCGCGCCGCGGTGAGCAGCTGCTCGGTGAGCGACGAGGAAATCCGCGCGCGCATCCGCGCGGGCTACCGTGAGTACGGCCAGATCTGGTGCCCGCATACGGCGACCGCGGCGGAAGCCTACGCGCGCCTCACGCCTGAGCGGCGGCGCGCCGCTCGCTGGGTGCTGGTGTCGACCGCGCACCCGGGCAAGTTTCGCGAGATCGTCGAACCGCTGGTGGGTAAGCCGGTGCCGATGCCGCCGAGCCTGGCGCAGCTGTTCGCGCGAGCGGTGCACTGTGTGGATATCGAAGCGACGCTGCCGGCGCTGCGCGCGGCGTTGCAGGGGGAGAAGGCGACGTGACGGAGTTGAGCAAACTTCCACCCACGGCGTGGGTGCTGATCGGCTGTGCCGTGGTGCTCGGGTTCGGACTGTCGTTGGCCTGGCGCTGGTATCGGCATTACCGCGCACGCCGGGCGCTGCGCGCCGCGGTCACCGCGGGAGCGAGCGAACACCTGATCGACTCGCTGGTGCCCGACGGCATGGGCGGCAGCTACCACGTCGACTACCTGCTGCTCACGCTGCGCGGGGTGGTGGTGGTCGACCTGCGCGACGTGCGCGGCAACATCTTCGGCGGCGACCAGATGGCCGAGTGGACGGTGATCGACGGTGCACGCCGCTTTACCTTCACCAACCCGCAGGGCGCCCTCTACGACCGCATCGCGGCCGTCAAGGCGGTGGCCGGGGACGTGCCGGTCGAGGGACGCATCGTGTTCACGCGCCGCGGCAAGTTTCCCAAGGGTCTGCCCAAATGGACGCTGATGATCGATGCGCTGCGCGCGGAGTTTCCGCAGGCCGACTTCGAGTCTCCGGCCGAGAGTGCCGCGCGCTTCCGCGAGGGCTGGCAGCGCCTCAAGGAGGCGGTGAAGCCGAGCTACATGGTCGACATGCGCTAAGCGGCGAGGGTGCGCGCGTGATCTGCGAGCACCAGCGACACGCAGGCGGTGAGTTTCTTGGCGTAGCCGATGTGCAGGAACTCGTTCGGACCGTGCGCGTTGGCGTGCGGTCCGAGCACCCCGGTGATGAAGAACTGCGTGCGCGGAAAGCGCTCGCCCAGCATGCCCATGAAGGGAATCGTGCCGCCGCAACCAATGTGCACCGCCTCGCGCGCGTAGATGGCGCGCGAGGCGGCGGTAATGGACTGCTCGAGCCACGGGGCGAACGGCGGAGCGTTCCAGCCGCCGGTCGCCGAGTCGGAGGCGAACGTCACCTGCGCACCGTACGGCGGCTCGCGCTCGAGCGCCTCGTGCACCGCCTGCGCGGCGCGGGTCGCATCGCAGGTGGGCGGCAGCCGCAGTGACAGCTTCACCGCCAGTTCCGGCAGCAGCACGTTGCCGGCCGAGCCGGTCGGCGGCAGGCCGTCGGCGCCGGTGATCGCGAGCGTCGCGCGCCAGGTGTTGTTGATGATGAGCTCGGTGGGATCGTTGGACAGCGCCTGTACTCCGGCGACCCACGGGAGCCGGCCGGCCACCTCATCCCCCATCACGCCCGCGGCGGCGGCCGCCTGCGCGCGCCGGTCGCGTGGCAGGCTGACGTGCAGCTCATCGAGCAGCAGATCGCCCGTCACCGGACTTTCGATACGCGCCAGCAGCTGCGCGAGGATGCGAAACGGGGTGGGGGCGATGCCGGTGGCCATCCCCGAGTGCACGCCCTCGGTGAGCACGCGTACCGTGAGGGTGCCGACCAGGTTGCCGCGCAGCGAGGTGGTGCACCACACCTGCTCGTAGTTGCCGCATTCGGCGTCGAGGCATACGACCAGGCCGGGCTCACCGAGCCCGGCGCCGAGCGCTTGCAGATGCGCCGGCAGGTCCTCGCTGCCGCTTTCCTCGCACGCCTCGATCAGCACCAGGCAGCGCGGCAGGCGCACCTGCTGCTGCTTGAGGGCGGCGATCGCGGTGAGCGAGCTGAACACCGCGTAGCCGTCATCGGCGGCGCCGCGCCCGTAGAGCCTGCCGTCGCGGATCACCGGCTCCCACGGCCCGAGTCCCGGCAGCCAGCCGGTGAATTCCGGCTGCTTGTCGAGGTGTCCGTAGAGCAGCACGCTTCCCGGCAACTCGCCGGGCACGTCGACGAGCAGCAGCGGCGTGCGCCCGGGAAGGCGCCGCACCTCCACGCGCGCACCGGGCAACGGCTGCGCGCGGCACCAGTCGGACATCAGCGCGACTGCCGCCTCCATGTAGCCGTGCTGTTGCCATTCGGGATCGAACGCCGGCGACTTGTTCGGAATGCGCACGTACGCGATCAGGCGCTCGACGATCGATTCGTCCCAGGTCCGGTCGATCGAGGACTGCAGGCGTTGAAGATCCATACCGTTTTCCTTGAATTCCTATTTAGTTACGCCGATATCCACATGTCAGTTCTCAAACGATTCGGGCGCTTCCGGCAAAGCGAACAGCGCGCGCGCCGCGGCCGTGCTCGAGTGCGCGATCGCGGCGAGCGGCTCCCCGCGCGCGCGCGCCACCGCGCCGGCGACCTGTGGAAGATACGCCGGTTCATTGCGGCGCGAACGGGGCTTGGGTTGCAGGTCGCGGGGCAGCAGGTACGGCCCGTCGGTCTCGAGCAGCAGCCGCCCGACGGGGATCTGCGGCATCAGCGCCGCGAGGTGAGCGCCGCGGCGCTCGTCGCAGATCCAGCCGGTGATGCCGATCGACAGCCCCAGGCCGAGATAACACTCGAGCTGCGGTGCGTCCCCGGTGAAGCAGTGCGCCACGCCGCGCCACCCGAGCGCATGCTCGCGCAACATGGCGCTGAAGTCGGCATGCGCGTCGCGCTGATGCAGGAATACCGGCTTGCCGGTGCGCGCCGCCAGCTCGAGCTGGCGCTGAAAAGCGGCGCGCTGCGCGGGGCGCGGCGAGAAGTCGCGGAAGTAATCGAGTCCGCATTCCCCCACCGCCACCACCTCGGGCAGCTGCACGAGCTCGGCGAGCTCGGCAAGGCGCGCGGTGTCGAGCTCGGCGGCGTGATGCGGGTGAACTCCGGCGGTGGCGAACAGCCTGCCGGGGTGTTGCCGCGCGAGCGCGATCGCCTGCGCGCTGCTGGCGAGCGTCGCGCCAGTGACTACCATCTGCACCACGCCCGCCTGGCGCGCGCGCGCCAGTACCGCGTCGCGGTCGGCATCGTAGCTGTCGTGCGCCAGGTTGATGCCGATGTCGATGAGTGCCGGGGCGGCGGCCGCCGCGGATGCTGTGTTATGGTCTGGCATGCGCGCAGCACATTCTACTGAAGCGCCAGCAGATCGGCGGGTGGCTGCACTGCAGGTGCGGCGGCGCGCCGGGCGTGCCGCGCTCGCCGCCGCGGCGCTGCTGGCCGGCGCTGTCCAGGGGCAGGGCGAGGACACCGCCTGGCGCGATCTGGAGAGCCGCATTCAGTACGGCTACTACACCGAGGACGCGGCGGCGCTGCGCGCCGTTGCTACCACGCTCGGCGACAGCGACGCTCACGGCAAGCTGCATGGCTACTACGCGGCGTTGCTCGAGTGGCGCCAGGCGCTGCTCGCCGCGCGACCCGGGACGCCCCCGCACGGACCGTCCGCGGCACAGCTCACGCAACACTGTGTCAGCGACCTCGACGGCGCGCTGGCGCTCGACCCGGACTTCGCCGACGCACTGGCGCTGCGCTCGGCCTGCCTCGGCACCGCGTTCACCGCCAGCGGCGTGCACGTGCCCTTCGCCGCGCACCGCGCGCGCAAGGATCTCGAGCGGGCGCTGCAGCTGGCCGCCAGCAACCCGCGCGTGCTGCTGCTCGATGCGCTCGCCGATCACGAGCTCAGCGACGCCAAGGGCGCCGAGCGCGAGGGGCTGCTGCCGAAGCTGCGGCGCACGGTGGCCGCCTTCGAGGCCGAGCGCCGCGGCCCGGAGCAGTTGCCGGGCTGGGGCGCGGCGGAGGCCTGGCTGCTGCTGGGGCGCGAGCTGCTCGATCATGGCGACCCGCTCGGGGCGCGCGATGCGCTCGAGCACGCCCTGCTGATCGCGCCGCAGTTAGCCGCGGCGCGGCGGCTGATGGCGCAGATCACCGCCGGCTGAGGCAGCGCCGCCCGGCTGGTGTTATCGTTGCGCGCCTTCGAGCTGCAACACCGCATCATGTCCCCGGAGAATGACAAGCGCGCACTGTTAGGACAGCTGCGCATCGATCGCAGCGAGGCCGCGCCGGCCGCGGGCGCCGGCCGTCCGCGCTGGCTCATCGCTGCCCTCGGCGTGCTCGCCGTGGTGCTCGCCGGCGGCCTGTGGCTGCGCCTGTCACATGCCGCGCAGCCCACCGTGCATACCGCGCGCGCGCAGCCGCTGGCGGCCGGCGCTGCGGGCGCCTCGGTTCTCGATGCGACCGGCTACGTGACCGCGCGCCGCGAAGCCACCGTGTCGGCGCAGATCACCGGCACGCTGACCGCGGTGCTGATCGAGGAGGGCGATCACGTCAAGGAGGGCCAGGTGCTCGGACGGCTGGACGACACCGCCCAGCGGGCGGCGCTCGCGCAGGCCGAGGCGCAGCTGCATTCCGCGCAGGCGGTGCTCGATGAGAACCTCGCGCAGCTCGCGCAGAGCCGGCGCGACGTGAAGCGCGACGAGGACCTGGTCGGTCGCAAGCTGGTCTCCGAGCAGGCGGTGGAGCAGGCGCGCACCCAGGTGGAGACGCAGACCGCGGCGCTCGCGGCGCAGCGCCGGCAGATCGAGCTCGCCGCGGCCAACCTGCGCGCCGCGCAGGTGCAGCTGGATTACTGCACGGTGCGCGCTCCGTTCACCGGGGTGGTGATCGCCAAAGCGGCCCAGGTGGGCGAGATCGTCTCACCGTTCTCGGCCGGCGGGGGCTTCACGCGCACCGGCATCGGCACGCTGGTCGACATGGACTCATTGGAGATCGAGGTCGACGTCAACGAGGCCTACATCAACCGCGTCGAGCCGGGGCAGAAGGTCGAGTCGGTGCTCAATGCCTACCCCGACTGGCGCATTCCCTCGCACGTCATCGCCATCATACCGACGGCGGACCGTTCCAAGGCCACCGTCAAGGTGCGCATCGCCCTCGAAGTCAAGGACGATCGCATCGTTCCTGACATGGGGGTGCGTGTATCCTTTCTCGAGCAGGGACAGCGCGCCGCGGCGGCCGCCGGGCAGCCGGCCGCGCAGGGCGTGCTGCTGCCGGGTGCGGCGCTGCGCAAGGACGGCAATCAGGATGTCGTGTTCGTGTTGCAGGATGGCAGGGCACGTCGCCGCGCCGTGCAGTTGGGTGGTGGCGGCGGCGGCGGGCTGCGCCAGGTGCTCACCGGGGTGCGCCCGGGTGAGGTGGTCATCATCGATGCGCCGGCGGACCTGGCCGACGGGGCTGCGGTGAGCGAGTCGCGAAGCTGAACAGGGGTGCGTGATGGCCGAGTCGATGGTCGAAGTGCGCAACGTCACCAAGGTCTACGAGCGCGGCAAGCAGAAGATCGAAGTGCTGCACGGGCTGACGTTCGCGATCCCCAAGGGCGACTTCGTCGCGCTGATGGGCCCGTCCGGCTCGGGCAAGACCACGGTGCTGAATCTCATCGGCGGCCTCGATCAGCCGACCTCCGGGCAGATCAGCGTCGGTGGCAGCCGGCTCGACGAGCTGCGCTCCGGCGAGCTGGCGCACTGGCGTGCCCACCACGTCGGTTTCGTGTTCCAGTTCTATAACCTCATGCCGGTGCTCACCGCCGAGGGCAACGTGGAGCTGCCGCTGCTGTTGACGAAACTGACGGCTGCGCAGCGTCGCAAGAACGTCGCCGTGGCGCTGCAGGTGGTCGGCCTGTCCGATCGGGCCAAGCACAAGCCGCGCGAGCTCTCGGGAGGCCAGGAACAGCGGGTCGCGATCGCGCGTGCACTGGTGTCCGATCCGCAGCTGCTGGTGTGCGATGAGCCGACCGGGGACCTCGACCGCAGCACCGCGGACGAGATCCTCGGGTTGCTGCAGGTGCTCAACCGCGAACACGGCAAGACGGTCGTCATGGTCACCCACGATCCGAAGGCGGCCGGCTTCGCCAGCCGCACGCTGCACCTCGAGAAGGGGCAGCTGCTCGAGCAGGCCGCCTGAGCCGCCAGCGGGGAACTCATGACGCGCACTGGTCTGGTGGTTGCCAACCTGTTCCGCAAGCGCACGCGCACCGTGCTCACGCTGCTGTCGGTGATCATGGCGTTCGTACTGTTCGGGCTGCTGCAATCAGTGAATTCCATGTTCAACGCGGGCGCGGACTTCGTCGGCGCCACGCGCCTGATGGTGCAGGCGCGCGTCTCGTTCACCCAGCCGCTGCCGATCAGCCTGGTGCCGAAGATCGAGGCCATACCCGGCGTGGCACGGGTCGCGTATTCCATGTGGTTCGGCGGCGTCTGGCAGGAGAACACCCCGCTGTTCGTGTTTGCGATCGATCCGCTGCGCTACCGCGACGCTTATCCGGAGTACCTGATGCCGGACGCGCAGTGGCAGGCGTTCGCCCACACGCGCACCGGCATGATCGTCGGCAGGATGCTGGCGGATCAGTACGGCTGGAAGCTCGGCGAGAAGATCCCGATCTCGTCGAACATCTATCCGCAGAAGAGCGGCAGCAAGGCCTGGGCGTTCGACGTGGTGGGGATATTCGACGGCAAGGACGAGGCGTGGCGCAAGCAGACCAACATCGCCTTCATCAATGCCGATTACTTCGACGAAGCCAACCAGTTCGGCATCAAGGGGCGCACCAACTTCTTCATCGTCAAGCTCGCCGACAGCAAACAGGCGCAGGCCATCAGCAAGACCATCGATGCGATGTTCGAGAACTCCCCCGATGAGACCAAAACGCAGACCGAGAAGGACTTCAACCTCGGCTTCATCAAGCAGATCGGCGACATCGGCCTGATCGTGCACTGGATACTGTTTGCGGTGTTCTTCACGCTGCTGCTGGTGGTCGGCAACACCATGGCGCAGAGCGTGCGCGAGCGGATACCGGAGCTCGCGGTGATGAAGACGCTCGGCTTCTCCGACGGCAGCGTGCTCGGCTTCGTGCTGGCGGAGTCCTTTGCGCTGTGCCTGTGCGGCGGGCTGGTGGGCCTGGTGCTGGCGACCGCGCTCGGCGCCATGGTGGAGAAGGGCACGGGCGGGCAGTTCGTCGTGCAGCTGGACGGCGGCGTATGGCTGATCGGCATCGCGGCCATCGTGTTGATGAGCCTCGCCGTGGGGCTGCTGCCGGCGCTGCGTGCGCGGCGGCTGCGGATCGTTGACGCGCTCGCCGGACGCTGACGCAGCGCTTACCGGCACAGGGGAGCGGCATGTTGTTCAGCCAGACGCGCGCCATTACCGGCCTCAGCATCCGCAGCATCCCCGAGCGCTGGGCGCCCTCGCTGGTCATCGTCATCGGGCTGGCCGGCGTGGTGGGCGTGTTCACGGCGCTGCTGGCGATGGCCGCCGGTTTCGAGAGCACGCTGCGGGCCACCGGCCGCAGCGATGCGGCGATCATCATGCGCGGCGGCTCGGATGCGGAGATCAATTCAGGCCTCACCCGCGAGCAGACCGACGTCATCGAGCAGCAGCCGGGAATCGCCAGCGGCGCTGACGGCCGGCCGCTCGCCTCCGCCGAGCTCATGGTGATCGCCGAGCTCATCCGCAAGGACGACGTGCGCAACGGCGCCAACATCACCGTGCGCGGGGTCGAGCCTGCGGCCTTTCCGCTGCGGCCGCACCTGCAGATCATCGCCGGACGCACCTTCACCCCGGGCCTGCGCGAGCTGATCGTCGGCAGCGGCGTGCTGCGCCAGTTCCAGGGTGCCGAGATCGGCAAGGTGGTGCGCATGCGCGGCTCGGACTGGAAGGTGGTCGGGGAATTCGAATCGGGCGACTCGCACGACAGCGAGCTGTGGACCGACATCGCCGTCGCCCGCGCCACCTTCGCCCGCCAGGGATCCAGCTCCGTGCTGGTGGCGCTCGACGGGCCCGGCGGGCTGCAGAAACTGCAGAGCGCGATCGCGGCGGAGCCGCGCCTGACGGTCGACGTGCTGCGCGAGCAGGACTACTTCAGCAGCCAGACCCGGGATTTCCGCCGGCAGATCGGCTTTCTCGCCGGGCTGGTCACGATCATCATGGCGCTCGGGGCGGTGTTCGCTGCCCTCAACAGCATGTACGCGGCAGTTGCCGCGCGCGGCAAGGAGATCGCGACGCTGCGGGCGATCGGCTTTGGCGGCGCGCCGGTGGTGGTGTCGGTGCTGATCGAGGCGCTGCTGCTGGCGCTCGCTGGCGGCGTGCTGGGGGCGCTGCTCGCCTACCTGCTGTTCAACAACCTGTCGGTGGCGACGCTCGGGCAGAACTTCACGCAGGTGGTGTTCAGCTTCAAGGTCACACCAGAGCTGGTGCTGCGCGGACTGGTGATCGCACTGGTGATCGGCATGATCGGCGGGCTGCTGCCGGCGCTACGCGCCGCACGGCTGCCGGTCAGCGCGAGCCTGCGCGAGCAGTGAGTCAGGGCCTTACGCCAGTCAGGGCCTTACGCCCGCGGCGCACCGCGGCCACGCCTCAGCGCCGCAACGCCGCGCACAGCGCCGCCACGTCCGCTTCGGGCTGGTCCCAGGAGACCACCAGGCGCGCCTCGCCGGCGCTCGCTGCGCCCCAGTCGTAGAACTCGAAGCCCGCCGCGCGCAGCGCCTCGCAGCGCGCCGTCCCTAAGCCGACGAACACCTCGTTCGCCTCGACCGGATGCAGCAGCGCCGCGCCGGCGGCGCGCGCGATGTCCTGCGCCAGGCGGTTGGTGCGCGCGGCGTTGCGTTGCCAGACGCCGCTTTCCACGTAGGCCAGCAGCTGCGCGGCGACGTAACGGGATTTGGACAGCAGGTGTCCGGCGCGCTTGCGCCGCAGCTCGAAATCACGCACCAGCGCGGTATCGAAGAACACCACCGCCTCGGCGCCGAACGCACCGTTCTTGGTAGCGCCGAAGGACAGTACGTCGACGCCCGCGCGCCAGGTGACATCGCCCGGGTGACAGCCCAGGTGGACGAGCGCGTTGGCAAAGCGCGCACCGTCCATGTGCACCTTGAGCCCGTGGCGGTGGGCGAGCGCGGCGAGCTCGGCGATGTGCGCGGGCTGGTAGACGGTGCCGAGCTCGGTCGCCTGGGTGAGCGAGACAGCCGCCGGCTGCAGCGTGTGCACGTCCACGCGGTGCTCGTCCAGGGCGGCGGCGAGCGTCGCGGCGGCGAGACGGCCGTGTTCGCCCGGCAGCAGCGCGAGCTGTGCGCCGCCGGCGAAGAAGCCCGGCGCGCCGCACTCGTCCACGGCGATGTGTGCGTCGGCGTAGGCGAAGATCGCCCCGTACGGCGGACTGAGCGTGGCGAGCGCCAGCGCGTTGGCCGCGGTGCCGGTGGTCACGGCAAAGGCGCGCACGGCGGTGCCGAAGAACTCGCCGAGCGTGTGGTCGAGGCGCTGCGTCCACTCGTCGTCGCCGTAGGCGCGCGCCAGCCCGTGGTTGGCGGCGTTGAGCGCGGCGATGAGCTCCGGACAGGCGCTGCTGGTGTTGTCGCTGAAGAATCGCACGGTCTCTCCCGGTCACTGGGGGCTTGAGGTGGGGTCAGTCGATGCGCCAGCGGAACGACCAGGCACCGAAGGCGAGGAAGGCGAGCGCGGTGGCGGCGAGGAACAGCAGCTGGGGGACGATCTGCGCCAGCCCGGCGCCGTCGAGCATCACGGCGCGCGCCGCGTCGAGCACGTGGGTGAGCGGAAAGATGTGCGCCACCCACTGCACCCAGCGCGGCGAGCCCTCCAGCGAGAACCAGATCCCCGACAGCAGCATCATCGGCCAGGTGATCAGGTTGAGCACGCCGCCCACCAGCTCTTCGCTGGAAAAGCGCGCCGCGATGGTGAGCCCGAGCGCGATCATCGACAGCGCACCGAGGATCGCCAGCAGCATCAGCAGCAGCACGTTACCCACGCTGTGGAAGCGGATGATCGCGCCGATGCCCACGTACAGGATCACGGTGACGATCACGATCAGCGTGAGGCGCGACAGCACCTGCGCGGACAGGAACTCGAACGCGCTGAGCGGCGTGGCGTGCAGGCGCTTGAGGAAGCCGTTCTTGCGGTAGCGCAGTACCACGTAACCGACGCCGAACAGGCAGCTGAACATCATGTTCATGCCGAGAATCCCGGGGAACAGCCAGTCGACGTAGCGTAATGCCGCCCCGGTGACCGGCTGGCGGTGCGCATCGGGGGCGGCGGCCAGCAGCAGCTTCTCGACGATGTAGCCCTTAGGGGAGTCGGTATTCACCCAGTACACGGGCGGCGGACCCGGATCGACCAGCAGGTCGATCTGCTGGTGCGTCAGCTTGCGCAGCGCCTGGTCGCGCAGCGGCATGGCGATGAAGTCGACGTAGTGCTCCTGCAGGAACGGGTGCGACTCGCGGTCGATGCCGGCGGCGAGCACCCCGACCTTGAACAGCGGCCGCTGCGGGCCGCCGAACACGAAGCTCATGCCGATGACCACGGTCACCGGCAGCAGCAGCGTGAACACCAGCGTGGCGCGGTCGCGCAGGAACTCGAGGTTGCGCGCGTGCAGCACGGCCAGCAGCCGGCGGATGGCGCTCACGGGCGCAGCTCCGTGCCGGTGAGCTCGAGGAACAGGTCTTCGAGGTTGGCGGGCCGGATGCGCAGGTTGGTGAGCGGCACCTGCGCGTCGAGCAGCGTGCGCAGCGTCCCCTCCAGGTCATCGGTGGTGATTTCCACGCGGTCGCTGGCGTCGATGATCCGCAGCGGCAGCGCCCGGGCGCGCTCGGGGAACTCGTGGCGCGGCAGCTCGAGCAGCACCTCGGCGAAGCGTTCACGCAACAGCCGGCGCGGCGCTCCCTGCGCCACGATCCGGCCGCGGTCGAGGATGATGATCTCATCGCACAGCAGCTCCGCCTCCTCCATGTAGTGGGTGGTGAGAATGATGGTCTTGCGCTGCGCCTTGATGGAGCGCACCAGCTCCCAGAAGTTGCGGCGCGCCTGCGGATCAAGACCGGTGGTCGGCTCGTCGAGGAACAGCAGCGCCGGGTCGTTGACCAGCGCGATGGCCAGCAGCATGCGCTGCTGCTGGCCGCCGGAGAGCTTGCGGGCATCGCGGTCGGCGAGCTTCTCGAGGGCGCACAGGCGTATCACCTCCTCGACGTCGAGGCCGCGCCCGTACAGGCCGCGAAACAGCGCGATGGACTGGCGCACGGTGAGGAAGTCCTGCAGCGCGGTGCGCTGAAAGAGGATGCCGGCTTCCTCGCGAAAGCGCGCACCGAGGGGCTCGCCGCGGTAACGCACCTCGCCGGCGGTCGGCGGCAGGATGCCCTCCATGATCTCCACCGTGGTGGTCTTGCCGGCGCCGTTGGGACCGAGCAGCCCGAAGCACACGCCTTCGGGCACGCTGAACGAGACCCCGGCCACGGCGGTGGTGGACGGGTACTGCTTCACCAGCTCGCGGACTTCGATGATCGGTGTGCTCATAGGGCGCAACGCCCGCGCCGTGACGGTCGTGCCGTGGGTGTTTTTGGCCGTCCGGGATCTGGGCCGGCAGTGTACCATCTCCCCGCATGAGCACCGGGCCGTACGACAAGTCCGAGCGCGTCGAGCTCGCCGACGAGGCGGTGCACTGGGACCTGGGCGCCTCGCTCTCCTACGGCGAGTACCTGCAGCTCGACAAGCTGCTCGCCGCGCAAAAGCCGCTGTCGTCCGAGCACAACGAGATGCTGTTCGTCATCGTGCACCAGGTGTCGGAGCTGTGGATGCGCCTGATGCTGCATGAGCTCACCGCCGCGCTGGAGTGCGTGCGGCGCGACGATCTCGATCCGGCGCTGAAGATGCTGGCGCGCATCTCGCGCACCCAGACGCAGCTGATCTCGGTGTGGGACGTGCTCTCCACGCTGACCCCTCATGAATACTCTGCGTTCCGTAACGCCCTGGGACGCTCGTCCGGGTTCCAGTCGCTGCAGTACCGCCTGCTCGAGTTCGTGTTCGGCAACAAGAACCCCGAGATGCTGAACGTGCACAAACGTGATTCGCACGCCTATGAGACGCTGGCGCTCGCGCTCGCCGCACCGTCCCTCTATGACGAGGTGCTACGGCTGCTCAGCCGCCGCGGCTACGGCATACCCGAGGAGTACCTGTCGCGGGACTTCAGCCAACCCTACCGCGCCAGCAAGCAGGTGGCGGGCGCCTGGCTGGGCGTGTACCACAACGCTGACAAGGGCTGGGACCTGTACGAGCTCGCCGAGCGACTCGTCGACCTCGATCACAACTTCCAGCTATGGCGCTGCCATCACCTCAAGACGGTGGAGCGCATCATCGGCTACAAGCCCGGTACCGGCGGCACCGGCGGAGTCTCCTACCTCGCCAAGGCGCTGGAGCTGAAGTTCTTCCCGGAGCTGTGGGAGATCCGCACCTCGATGTGAGCGGGCCTTCGCGACGCGAGGGGTGCTAGCGCGCCGCGACCGTCGCCGGCGAGTCGCGATAATAGTCCGGGAACAACTGCTTGAGATTACGGATCTTCGGCAGATCGTTGACGACGATGTATGGGGCGTGCGGGTTCTTGAGATAGTAGTCCTGGTGGTAGTCCTCCGCCGGGTAAAAGCCCTTCAACGCGTCGACGTGCGTGACAATCGGCTGGCCGAAAGCCTTGGCCTGCCCGAGCTGGGCGATGTAGCCGGCGGCGATGCGCTGCTGCGTATCGTCGGCGTAGAAGATCACCGAGCGGTACTGCGTGCCGACATCCGGACCCTGGCGGTCGAGCTCGGTCGGATCGTGTGCCACGGAGAAGAAGACCTGCAGCAGCTCCCCGTAGCTCACCTCGGCCGGATCGAAGCTGACCTGTACCGACTCGGCGTGGCCGGTGCGACCGCCGCCGACGTCGCCGTAATTCGCTGTCCGCGCCGACCCGCCGGAGTAACCGGCGAGCACGCCGCGCACGCCGCGCAGGTGCTCGAATACCCCCTGCAGGCCCCAGAAGCAGCCGCCGGCGAACACCGCCGTCTGCACGCGGCCGGGCGCTTTCGGGTTGTCGAGCGTGGGTGCGGGCAGCGCGACCGCCGCCTCGGCACCGTGTGTGGCGATGACCCAGCCAAAGCCCCCGACCAACGCCAGCGCCGCGAGCGCACTCAACATTCTGTTCGCAGACATGTCATCCCTCCGTAGTCCTTGCGGGTTTGCCTCAGGCGCGTGGTGCGAAGTTCAAGGCCACCGAGTTCATGCAGTAGCGCAGCCCGGTCGGCCGCGGCCCGTCATCGAAGACGTGACCCAGGTGCGCGTCACAGCGCCTGCACGATACGGCGGTGCGCTGCATTCCCAGGCTGTTGTCACCGCGCTGCACGACGTTCTGCTTTGAGATCGGCTGCCAGAAGCTTGGCCAGCCGGTGCCGGAATCGAACTTGGTGCGCGAGTCGAACAGCTGCGTGCCGCAGCAGATGCAGGCATACAGTCCATCGGCGTGATTCTTGTCATACGCGCCGCTGAAGGCTGGCTCGGTCCCCTCGTGGCGCGTGACGGCATAGGCCAGCAGCGACAGCTGCTGGCGCCACTGCGTATCGGTCTTCACCACGCGCGCCACACTGACGGTGCCCTTGCTCTTGCCATCGGCGGAGAACTCCTCGATGGTGACGGTGTCACCTGGCGCACTGGACGGCTGAGCTGCGCGTATCAGTGGCGGACTCGCCGCGAGGGCGCCCAGGGACAGTGCACGTGCGAGGAGCGCTCGGCGCGAGAGGCAACTATGGTTGGAGTTCATGGCCATTCTCCGTCAGCCAAAGGTAAAGGAGTACGCCTGCACGCCGGCGTCCAGGAATTCGATCGCGAAGGTGTGCTCACCCTCGGGGTGAGCCTGGCGGATGAGCTGATAGAGGCGCTGCTCGCTCACCGCTCCGCTGCCATCGGCTTGCACGTCCATACCGCGATCCGCTCCCGGGGCATGCCCGTCGAGGGTGACGCGGAAGTGTACCGGCGTAACTCCGGGCGTGCTGCCGAGCACCAGGTGCAAATCGCGTGCGCGGAAGCGGAACACGATGCTGGCGTGCGCGGCGGTTGACAGTACCTGCTCGCCCGTTACCTGCCATGAGCCCGCCAGCGCCCACTGATTCAACTGCAGCGTGCCCGGCGTCGTGTAGCGGTGCGTGGCATCACGCACCGCACCACCCGGGGAGGCAAAGTTCGCGGCGCGCTGGTAACCCAGATAGGTTTCCGGGGAATTCACATCCGCCTCATCGGCCGCCGCTTCAACACCGCTGGCCTGCACCGCGGTGGCCGCGGGGGCCAGCTGTGCCGCGCCGGCCTCCGTGAGCAGCTGCCGTATGAGCTGCTCGGAACCGGCGTAATCACCCTCACCGAAATGGTGGCCGCGGATACGCCCCTGCGCGTCGATGAAGTAGTGCGCGGGCCAGTATTGATTATTGAAGCCGCTCCAGATGGCGTAGTCGTTGTCGAGCGCCACCGGGTAGGTAATCCCTAAGTCGCGCACCGCACGCTTCACATTGTCGAGGTTCTTCTCGAAGGCGAACTCCGGCGCATGCACGCCGATCACAACCAGCCCCTGGCTGGCGTAGCGCGCGTACCAGCTCTTCACGTACGGCAGCGCGCGCAGGCAGTTGATACAGGAATAGGTCCAGAAATCGATCAGCACCACCTTGCCGCGCAGCGCCTGCGGGGTGAGCGGCGGGGAATTCAGCCAGGCGACTGCGCCGCTCAGGGGCGGCAGTTCGCCTTCGACGGGCGGTGCGCCTGCGGGCGGTGCGCTCGCGGACATCATGGCGTTGCCGTTCATGGCGTTGCCGTTCATGGCGCCGGACATGGAGCCGCTCATAGTGCCGCTCATCGCTCCAGACATCGCCATCGCCCCGCCCGGGGAGTCTCTGGATCCGATGCGCTCGAGCAGCGACTGTTCGAAGTGATTGGTGCTGTTGACCGACAGACGGGTGAGGATGCCGGTGTCCCAGCCCAATGCGATGGCCGCCACCGCAACGAGTACCGCGACTCCCAGCACGCGGCGCAGCCACTCGCCTGCGGCAAAGGAGCGCTTCATGGCGGCGATCACGCGCGTGCTCGCGGCGGCCGCGACTGCCAGTGAGGTGGCGGCGCCCAGAGCGTAAGCGAGCAGCAGCACGGTGGTGGTGGCGCTCGGCCCGCGCAGCGCCGCGCCGGTGAGAATCAGGCCGAGGATCGGGCCGGCGCACGGTGCCCACAGAAACCCGGTCGCCACGCCGAGCAGCAGCGAGGAGGCGATGCCGACGCGGCCGGGTTTGCCGGACATCAGGCGCGAGCCGAACGCCACGAATGGTCGCGTCACCCAGTCGGCGAAGCGCCGTGACAGGAGCGCGAACGCGCTCAGGGCCAACAGCACCATCGCCAGTACGCGGCCGTAGTCGTTGAGATGCACGGCCCACGAGCCCCCCACTGCCGCGAGCGTCGAGAGGGCAGCGAAGGTGGCCGCCATGCCGATCAACAGCGGCAGCGTGCTGCGCGCGAAGGGTTGGTCGGTGCGGGCCAGCACGAACGGCAGTACCGGCAGGATGCACGGACTCAATATGGTCAGTGCGCCGCCGAGAAATGCCAGTACCGCAACGATCATGCAGACTCCGTCATGAGAGGGCCAAGCGGCACGCCGCGCGGTGTGCTCAGGCTCGACACACCAATAGACCCGTGCGGCAGCCTCTTTATTGCGCTGCATGACACCGCAGCGGCCCTCAGTGCCAGCTGATGCAGGGTACGTTGAGGCGCGCTGCGGCGCGCCGCGCGCACGGCGAGCCATTGACGAGCACGCGGCGATCCGCGAGCGCCAGGTGGGCGAGGTCGCTGCCGGCGTTGCCGTAGGCCATGATCTGCAGCTGCGGATAGTGCGCGCGCAGTGCTTGCAGGCAGCGTACCTTTTCGGCGCCGCGGCGGTTCGCCGTCGTGAACGCACCGTTCAAACAGTCAGCGTCCCACGCAACCCCGGTACACAGAACCTCGGCAAAGCCCAGGGCACGGCCGATCTCCGGAACATACAGATCGGGGCTGGCGCTCAGGAGAACAAGGGTGTCACCGCTGCGGCGGTGCGCTTCGATGGCCGCCACGGCATCGGCGTGCAGTCCGTTGGCAATCAGTTGTGGCACAAAATGCCTGGTCCAGGCACTCAGCTCCTCGCGCGTACAGCCACCGAGCACTGCGCGGATCCAGACGGATTTGAGTTCACCCCGATCAGCACGTCCCAGCAGGTAGCGCCCCAGTACCGGCAGCGCGCCCGGCACGCGCCGCAGGCGCGCCGGGTGGCGGCGCAGGAAGCCGGTGAGATAGCGCGCCAGGGTGTCGTGTCGCGTGATGGTGCCGTCAAGGTCGAACAGCGCGAGCACACGCGAAGCCGTCTGGTTCTCCTGCCTTCAGGCCGCGTTGCCGCTGGCGGCCAGCTGGCGCAACACGTACTGCAGGATGCCGCCGTGACGGTAGTACTCACGCTCCTTGGGCGTGTCGATGCGCAGCCGCGCGCTGAAGCGCACCGGCTTGCCGCTATCGGGCGTCGCGGTCACCGTCACCTCCCGGGCATCGCCGCGGTCGAGACCGGTGATGTCATAGGTCTCGCGGCCGGTGAGACCGAGCGCGGCGGCGTTCTGCCCGGGGAGGAACTGCAGGGGCGCCACGCCCATGCCGATGAGATTCGAGCGGTGAATGCGCTCGTAGCTCTCGGCGATGACCGCGCGCACGCCGAGCAGCATCGTGCCCTTGGCGGCCCAGTCGCGCGAGGAGCCGGTGCCGTACTCGCGCCCGGCCAGCACCACCAGCGGGGTGCCCTCCTGCTTGTAGCGCATGGCCGCATCGTAGATGGACGCCTGCACGTTATCGGGCAGGTGCACGGTCACACCCCCCTCGACGCCGGGAACGAGCAGGTTGCGCAGCCGGATGTTGGCGAACGTGCCGCGCATCATCACTTCATGGTTGCCGCGGCGCGCACCGTAGGAGTTGAAATCCTTGGGTTCGACCCCCTGCTCGATGAGGTAGCGCGCCGCGGGGCTGCTGCGCGCGATGTTGCCGGCCGGGGAGATGTGATCGGTGGTGACGGAATCGCCGAGCAGCGCCAGCACGCGCGCGCCGCGCACGTTTGCGAGCGGTGCCGGCGTCATGGTCATGCCTTCGAAGTAGGGTGGGTCCTTCACGTAGGTCGACTTCGCATCCCAGGCATAGCGCTGCCCGGCCGGTACCTGGATGCTGGCCCAGTGCTCATCGCCCTTGAACACGCTGGCGTAGCTGTCGCGGAACATCTGCGAATTGATCGAGCGCAACAGCAGCTCCTGCACTTCGCTGTCGGTCGGCCAGATGTCGGCGAGGCGCACCGGTTTGCCGTCCTTGTCGGCGCCCAGCGGCTCGGTGGTCAGATCGATGTCGAGCGTGCCGGCGAGCGCGTACGCCACCACCAAGGGTGGTGAGGCGAGGAAGTTCATGCGCGTCTCGGGATGTACGCGCCCCTCGAAGTTGCGGTTGCCCGAGAGCACTGCGCAGGCAGTCAGGTCGCCCGCCTTGACGGCCGCGGAGATCTCCGGCTTCAGCGGGCCGGAGTTACCGATACATGTTGTACATCCGTAGCCGACGAGATCGAAGCCGATAGCGGCGAGATCCTCCAGCACGCCGGCCTTGGCGAAGTAATCGGTCACCACGCGCGAGCCGGGTGCCAGGCTCGTCTTGACCCAGGGTTTGGATGTGAGGCCGGCGGCGCGTGCCTTGCGGGCCAGCAGCCCGGCGGCGAGCATCACCGAGGGGTTGGACGTGTTGGTGCAGCTGGTGATCGCGGCGATGAGCACCGCGCCGTCCTTGAGCTCGACGCTGTGCCCGTTGAGCTGCGCCGCCGCCACGCCGGCGCCGCTGTTGCGCGCAGTGCGCTCCTCGGCGGCCTTGCGCGCGTTCAGCTGGTAGACCTGTCTTGCGGATTTCAGCGGCACGCGATCCTGCGGGCGGCGCGGGCCGGCAAGGCTCGGCTCGACGTGCGCCAGGTCGAGCTCGAGCTCATCGGTGTAGCGCGCCGGGGAAGCTCCCTCGTTGCGCCACATCCCCTGCGCCCTGGCGTACGCGCTGACCAGCTCGACGCGCTCGCGCGTGCGGCCGGACAGCTCCAGATAGCGCAGCGTCTCCGAGTCGATCGGGAAGATGCCGCAGGTGCTGCCGTACTCGGGCGCCATGTTGGCGATCGTGGCGCGATCGGCGAGCGGCAGGTTGGCAAGCCCGTCGCCGAAGAACTCGACGAACTTGTCGACCACGCCCTTCTTGCGCAGCATCTCCGTGACGGTCAGCACCAGGTCGGTCGCGGTGGCACCGGGCTGCAGGCGTCCCTCGAGTCGAAAGCCGATGACCTGCGGGATCAGCATGGTGACCGGCTGGCCGAGCATGGCGGCCTCGGCCTCGATGCCGCCCACGCCCCAGCCGAGCACTCCCAGCCCGTTGATCATGGTGGTGTGCGAGTCGGTGCCGACGAGGGTGTCCGGGTAGGCGCGCCGCGCACCTTCCCCGCCAGCGTCGAATACCACGCGCGCGAGGTACTCGAGGTTGACCTGGTGCACGATGCCGGTATTGGGCGGCACCACGGAGAAATTGCGGAACGCGGTCTGGCCCCAGCGCAGGAAGGCGTAGCGCTCGCGGTTGCGCGCAAATTCGATGGTGGTGTTGGCCGCAAGCGCACGCGACGAGCCGTACTCATCGACCTGCACCGAGTGATCGATCACCAGCTCGGCGGGGTTGAGCGGATTGACGCGCTCGGGATTGCCGCCGAGCCCCTCGATGGCGTCGCGCATCGCCGCCAGGTCGACCACGCACGGCACGCCGGTGAAATCCTGCAGGATCACGCGCGCGGGCGTGAAGGCGATCTCGTACGCGGGCGCAGCCGCCGGATCCCACGCCAGCAGCGCCTCGATGTCGGCGCGCGTGACGTTCACGCCGTCCTCACAGCGCAGCAGGTTCTCGAGCAGGATCTTCAGTGAAAAGGGCAGGCGGGCGACCTTGTCGTGCGGTAGCGCCGCGAGGCTCCAGATCTCGTAGGTGCGATCACCGGCCTTGAGAGTCGAGCGCGCCCGGAAGCTGTTGGTCATGCGTGTCTCCGTGTCGGCGCGATTATATCGGTTGCCGCACGCTGCCGGCGGCCGCCCTCAGGCGGCGACGCTGCGCGGCTGCGCGGCGCTCACCGTGTCGATCACCCCGCCGCCGAGACAGCGCTCAGCCTCGTAGGCGACCGCGTACTGCCCGGGCGTGACCGCGCGCTGCGGCTGCTCGAATTCCACCTGCATGGCGCCATCGGCGCGCGGCGTGAGCCGCGCCGGCTGATCAGCCTGGCGATAGCGCACCTTGAGGCGTGCCGCGAACGGGGCCTGCCGTGGCGTCGTCAGCCAGTGCCAGTTGGCGCTGACGAGGCCCGCGCCGGCAAGCAGCGGGTGCTCGCAACCCTGCGCCACGACCAGCGTGTTGCTGGCCGGATCCTTCGCCGCCACGTACCACGGCTGGGCGGACCGGCCGGCGCGCCCGCCGATGCCGAGCCCGGCGCGCTGGCCGAGGGTGTAGAACGCCAGCCCTTCGTGGCTGCCGAGCGCCTCGCCCTCGGCCGAGCGTATGGGGCCGGGGCTGCGCGGCAGATAGCGGGCGAGGAACTCGCGAAACGGGCGCTCGCCGATGAAGCAGATCCCGGTGCTGTCGGGCTTGTCGAACACCGGCAGCCCGGCGCGGCGCGCGCGCGCGCGCACTTCGCTCTTGTGCAGCCAGCCGAGCGGCAGCAGCGTGCGCGAGAGCTGCGCGCTGCTCAGTGCATGCAGGAAGTAGCTCTGATCCTTGGCGCCATCGACGCCTTTGCACAGCGCCAGACCATCGGCTGCCGGCAGCAGGCGGGCGTAATGGCCGGTCGCGAAGTGCGTCGCACCGAGCCGGCGGGCCCACTCGAGCGCCACGCCGAACTTGATCTCGCGGTTGCATAGCACGTCTGGGTTGGGGGTGCGGCCGGCCTCGTGCTCGCGCAGGAAGTGCCGGAACACGCGCTCACGGTACTCGGCCGCAAAGCTCGCGCGGTGCAGTACCATGCCGAGCTCGCGCGCCACGGCGCGCGCATCCTGGAAGTCGCGGGCGGCCGTGCACCAGGCATCGTCCTCCTCCTCCCAGTTGCTCATGAACAGGCCCTGCACGTCCCAGCCGCTTTCCTTGAGCAGCAGTGCGGCGACGGCCGAGTCGACACCACCCGACAGGCCGACGATGACGCGCGCGTCGGCGGTGGGTGGGGGGAGGGCAACTTCGGACATGCGCTGATTTTAGCGCACTGCGCCGCCGGCCCGGCGCGGGGAAGGGTCGGGCGCGGGCGCGCGCCCTCAGGGGGCGAGGGCGAGGGCAGTTACCGTGCTGTTCGGCGGCGCCAGGGCACCGCGCACGAGCTCGGGCGCACTCTGCAGATCGAGCTCGGCCACCGCCTGCAATGCCTGGCGGCGCCCGGCGAGGTAATCGTGCACGCAGTGCAGGACGAGCGGACTGCGCAACCGCGCGCGCTGCTGCTCGAGGTCCTGCGGGGTGAGCCAGTGCGTGCGGATGATGCCGCGGTCGAGCGGTTGCGCGGGATCGTGGTTGCTGACCGATCCGGCAAAAGCGAAGCGCAGGATGGCGCGGCCGCTGGCCGGGTTGCGCCACAGATACACGCCGACCAGGGCGTGCGCTTGAAAGCACCAGGCGGTCTCTTCGCGCGTCTCGCGCACCACCGCTGCCAGCAGCGTCTCACCGCGCTCGACGTGCCCGGCCGGCTGATTCAGCAGTACACGGCGCCTGATGCGCTCCTCCACCACGAGGAAACGCCCGTCCGTCTCGGTGACGGCTGCAACGGTGACCTCGGGCGTACGGGGCATGGACGAGATTGTAGCCGTCCGCGCGGTGACGGTCGGGATCAACGTGGAAGCTTAGCCGCGGCGGGCGGCGCGCAGGCCGTGCTCGGCCGCGCTGGCGTTCCAGACCTGGTCGAACTCCTGCAGATACAGGCGGGCAGCGCTCGGGTTGTTGATGTCGGCGACACCGTCCCAGCTGTCCGCGCGCATGCGGTAAACGATCGCGCGGTCATCGGCGATGAGGTAGGCCGAGGCGCGCTGCGGCGCCTGGGCCGCGACGTAGCGGATATCGATGCAGCTCGACAGGCGCCGCCCCATGGCGACGAAGCGGTTGCTGTCGCGCATGACGCGTGTCGGCTCGGCGAGCAGCACGCGCACCTTGGCGAAGCTGCGCGTCAACACGAAGTGTTTGACGACCTCGAGAAAGGCGCTCTGATCGTACAGGTCGGGCTCGAGGTCGGGGGTGTAGATCGACACCAGGCGCTGCGCGGTGGCGGCGATTTCGTTGACCGCTATACGCACCTCGGCGAGCGAGGTGAGCACGGTCAGTGTCTCGGCGCCCTGGCGCGTGGACGTGCCACTGCTGCCGGGATTCACCGACTCGGAGGCGTAGCGCGCGTTCGCGAGCTGCGCCAATGCACTGTTACTGTCGAGTTCCCCGCTGATTGCCACGCCCGGCGCCCCGCATAACCTGCACGGGAGGCAGGTTGCAGGCGATCTTAGTGATGGGCGCGGGAATTGCATTGCCAAACCGGTCACGGTTTGGGTGCGCCGCGCACCGACAGTAAGTCAAAAGCGCGCGCTGGTTCGCACTTTGCGCGCCCTCAGGGGCCGGCGCCATCGGTCAGCTCACGCGTAAGCTGCGCCGCGAGGCCGGTGTAATCAGCCGGCCGCAGGCCACGCAGGCGTGCCTTCTCGGCCGCCGGCAGCGGCAGCTCCTCGATAAAGGCGGCGAGCGTCGCAGCGTCGATCGCACGGCCGTGTGTGAACTCCTTGAGTCGCTCGTATCCGTCCGGCACGCCGGCGGCGCGCAGCGCTGTCTGCAGCGCTTCGCCGAGCACCTCCCATGCGCCATCGAGCTCGGCGCTCATGCGCGCGGGGTCCGCCTCGATCTTGCTGAGGCCGCGGCCGAGCGCGTGCCACGCGATGAGCGTGTGAGCGAGCGCCACACCGCAGTTGCGCAGCACGGTCGAGTCGGTGAGGTCGCGTTGCCAGCGCGACAGCGGCAGTTTGTCGGAGAAGTGGCGCAGCAGCGCGTTGGCAACGCCGCAGTTGCCTTCGGCATTCTCGAAGTCGATCGGGTTCACCTTGTGCGGCATGGTGGACGAGCCGACCTCGCCGGCGACGGCGGCCTGGCGCAGATAGCCGAGGGAGATGTAGCCCCACACGTCGCGGCACAGGTCGATGCACACGATGTTCACCGCCGCCAGCGCATCGCAGTACTCGCCGATCCAGTCGTGCGGCTCGATCTGCGTGGTCCAGGGGTTGTATTCCAGTCCCTGCGAGCTGACGAACGCACGTGCCACGGCCGGCCAGTCGACTGCCGGCAGGGCCGCCACGTGGGCGTTGAAGTTACCGACCGCGCCGTTCCACTTGCCGAGGATCGCGACGCTGCGCCAGCGGCGCTCGAGGCGCCGCAGGCGCGCGGCGAAATTCCCCAGCTCCTTGCCGAGGGTGGTGGGACTGGCGGTCTGGCCGTGGGTGCGTGCCGGCATGGCGAGCGCCGCGTAACGGCGCGCGAGCGCACTGAGCTCACGCACCCGCGAGCCGAGCACCGGCAGCAGCAGCTCGCGCGCCTGCTGCAGCAGCCGCGCGTAGCTCAGGTTGTTGATGTCCTCGGAAGTGCAGCCGAAGTGCACCAGCTCGAGCGTCGCGGCCGGCGCGCCGGCGGCGGCGAGCTGCTCGCGCACGTAGTATTCGACCGCCTTGACGTCGTGGTTGATGCGCGCCTCGATGCTCTTGACGGCGGCGGCCGCCCCGGCGTCGGGGGCGTCGGCGAGCTGCTGCGCGCGCGCCCGCACCGCTTCGCTGAGCCGCGCTGCGGGCAGCTGCGGCAACGTCGCCGCCAGCTGCAGCAGCCACAGTGCCTCGACGCGGATGCGTTCGCGCACCAGTGCGGCTTCGGACAGCAGCGCGCGCAGCGGCGCTGTGACGCTGCGGTAGCGCCCATCCACCGGTGACAACGCGTCGAGCGCAGAGCTTGCGTCGGTGGGGCTCGCGGGCATGCGTTACCGGACACCTCGAAGTGCTAGGATTTACATCATAACGCAACGGCGCGTCCGGCCGGGCGTGGCGGAGTGCAGGCATGAATTCTTTCCGGGTGGAGCATGACAGCATGGGCGAGATCAAGGTGCCGGCGGGGGCGCTGTGGGGTGCGCAGACGCAGCGCGCGGTGGAGAACTTCCGCATCAGCGGCCGACCCCTGCCGCGGGCCTTCATCGGCGCGCTCGGCCTGGTGAAGCAGGCGGCGGCCCGCGCCAACCAGGCGCTGGGTCTGCTCGAGGCCCGGCTGGCGCAGGCGGTGGCGGCGGCGGCGGCGGAGGTCGCCGCCGGACAGCACGATGCGCAGTTTCCGCTCGACGTCTTTCAGACCGGCTCGGGCACCAGCAGCAACATGAATGCCAACGAGGTGATCGCGGCGCTCGCCACGCGGCGGCTCGGCAGCACGGTGCATGCCAACGATCACGTCAACATGTGCCAGAGCAGCAACGACGTCATCCCGACGGCAATACACCTGAGCGCGGCGCTCACGGTGCGGCGCGAGCTGATACCGGCGCTCGCCCATCTGCGCGTGGCGCTCGAGCAGAAAGAGCGCGAGGTCAAGGGGGTGGTCAAGACCGGCCGCACCCACCTGATGGACGCCATGCCGGTGACCCTCGCGCAGGAGCTGTCGGGGTGGCGTACGCAGATCGAGAACGGGGTGGCGCGCCTGGAGTCGGTCGAGCCGCGGCTGCTGGCGCTCGCCCAGGGCGGCACGGCGGTCGGCACCGGCATCAACGCGCATCCGGACTTCGCCCGCCACTTCTGCGCCGAGCTCAGTGAGCTCACCGGGCTCGCGTTCGTGCCGGCGCGTAACTATTTCGAAGCGCTCGCGGCGCAGGATACCGCGGTCGAGCTGTCCGGCCAGCTGAAGGTGATCGCGGTGAGTCTGATGAAGATCGCCAACGACCTGCGCTGGATGAACAGCGGCCCGCTGGCGGGCCTGGCCGAGATCGCGCTGCCCGCGCTGCAGCCCGGCAGCAGCATCATGCCGGGCAAGGTCAATCCGGTCATACCCGAGGCCACCACGATGGTCGCCGCGCAGGTGATCGGCAACGATGCCGCCATCACCGTGGCCGGTCAGTCGGGCAACTTCCAGCTCAACGTCATGCTGCCGGTGATCGCCGACAATCTGCTCGAGAGCATCCAGCTGCTGGCCGCGGTTGCGCGGGCGCTGGCCGACAACGCCATCGCCGGCTTCAAGGTGAACGCGGCGCACATCGCCGAGGCGCTCGATCGCAACCCGATCCTGGTGACCGCGCTCAACCCGGTAATCGGTTACGAAAAGGGCGCTGCCATCGCCAAGCAGGCCTACGCGCAGGGGCGACCGATCCGCGAGGTCGCCGCCGAGATGACCGACCTGCCGAGCGAGGAGCTCGCGAAACTGCTCGACCCGGCCGAGCTCACCACCGGCGGCATCAAGGGCGGCGGCGGGGGAGGCTGAAGGCACGGGCGGCGTGACAATGCGGGATGCAACATCGGGCAGCGACACCCCGCGCGCAGCAGCGCCGGCGACCCGCGACTGGGCCGCGATCATCCGCGCGCGCCTCGCCGGCACGCAGCCGCACCACGAACCGCAGCAGTGGCTGCTGCCGGTCACCTGGGAGCCCGACACGCCGCGCCACGACAAGCTGTTCGCCCGCGAGCCGACGCCGGCGGCGGTGCTCATTCCGCTGGTGGAGCGGCGCGAGCTGACGGTGCTGTTCACGCAGCGCGCCACGCAGTTGCGCAATCATGCCGGCCAGGTGAGCTTTCCGGGCGGGCGCATCGAGGCGACCGATGACGGCCCGCGGGCCGCGGCGCTGCGCGAGGCGCGCGAGGAGATCGGGCTCGACGAGCGCTTCGTGTCGGTGATCGGTTACCTGCCCGATCACCTCGTGGTCACCGGCTTTCGCGTCACGCCGGTGGTGGGCTTCGTGCAGCCGGGGTTCGAGCTGCTGCTGGCGAGCGATGAGGTCGAGGACAGCTTCGAGGTGCCGGTGGACTACCTGTTCGATCCGGCCCACCACGTGCTGCGGCGCCGCCGCTCCGCCGTCACCGGCGAGTTGACCGACTTTCATGACATCCCGTTCGGTGAGCGCAACATCTGGGGGGCGACCGCGGGGATGCTGCTGACGCTGTATCGCCTGTGCACCTCTCCGCCGCCATGAGCGAGGCGGAACGCGCGCTCACCGCGCTGCTGGCACTCATGGCCCGCCTGCGCGACCCCGAAAACGGCTGCCCCTGGGACCGCGAGCAGTCCTTCGCCACTATCGCGCCTTACACCATCGAGGAGGCCTACGAGGTGGCGGATGCCGCCGAGCGCGCCGACCCTGAGCACCTGCGTGAGGAGCTCGGCGACCTGCTGTTCCAGGTGGTGTTCCACGCTCGCATGGCCGAGGAGCGCGGCTGGTTCGATTTCGCCGCGGTGGCCGACGGCATTCGCGAGAAGCTGGTGCGGCGTCATCCGCACCTGTTCGCCGGCGCCACGGTCGCGCCCGCGGACCTGGTGCGCGTCTGGGAGCAGCAGAAGGCGCAGGAGCGGGCCGCGGCCGCGGTGCACCAGCCGGGCGCCGGTGCGGTGCTGTCCGGAGTACCGCGGGCGCTGCCGGCGCTGAGCCGCGCCGCCAAACTCGGCCGCCGCGCTGCGCGCGTCGGCTTCGATTGGCCCGACGCTCGAGCGGTGCGCGCCAAGGTGCTCGAGGAGCTGCAGGAGGTGGACGAGGCGCACAGCGGCGGCAGCGCCGCGGCGCTCCTGGAGGAGATCGGCGACCTGCTGTTCGCCGTGACCAACTGGAGCCGTCACCTGGAGGTGGATCCGGAAGCAGCGCTGCGCGCCGCGAACTCAAAATTCGAGCGGCGCTTCGCGTGCATGGAGGCTGTTGCCCGCGCCCGGGGGCTCGAGCTCGAGAAGCTGTCGCCGCCCGAATGGGACGCGTTATGGCATGAGGCAAAACTGAACGGCAGCTGAAAAAAACACCCCGAACGCAGCCGGTCGCGACGGACCTCGCGGATACGCTAGGCTTGTCCGCTGCGATGAAAATCACCGGCGCTCTCCTCATCCTGCGACTCATGCTGTGCGGCGGCGGGCTGCTCGCTGCCGGCGTCGCCGTGGCGGCGCCCGCGCACGAGGCGATGACCATGGCCCAGGCCGTGAAGATGGTCGAGCAGCGCTATCACGCGAGCGTGGTGAAAGCCGAGACACAGAAGCAGGGCGAGCGTACGGTGTACGCGCTGCGGCTCTTCAACCGGCCGGCGGGCAAGGTCTGGACCGTGCGCGTCGATGCGGCGAGTGGCGCGGTTCTGTAGCGGAAGGGCGGGAAAGCCGATGCGCGTTCTGGTGGTCGAAGACGAGGCGGCGCTGCGCGACACGCTCAAGTCGCGCCTGGCGGAAGCCGGGTTCACGGTGGATGTCGCCTGCGACGGCAACGAGGCGCTGTTCGCCGGGCAGGAGTATCCGCTCGACGTCGCCGTGGTCGATCTCGGGTTGCCGGGCCTGCCCGGGCTCGAGGTGATCCGCCGCCTGCGCGCGGCGCGCAAGACCTACCCGATCCTGATACTCACCGCGCGCGACAACTGGCAGGACAAGGTGGAGGGCCTGCAGGCGGGCGCGGACGACTACGTGGCCAAGCCGTTTCACTTCGAGGAAGTGCTGGCGCGCCTGCAGGCGCTGCTGCGGCGCGCCGGCGGCTGGGCAACACCGCTGCTGCGCTGCGGCCCGATCGTGCTCGACACGCGCGCGCAGTCGATCGCGGTGGACGGCGCGGCGGTCGAGCTCACTACCTTCGAGTACCGCATCCTCGAGCACCTCATGCTGCGGGCCGGGGACGTGATCTCGAAGACCGAGCTCACCGAGCGGCTGTACGACCAGGACTTCGAGCGCGACAGCAACGTCATCGAGGTGCTGGTCGGGCGGCTGCGCCGCAAGCTCGACCCCGAGGACCGGCTGCACCCGATCGAGACGCTGCGCGGGCGCGGCTATCGCTTCGCCCTGCCGCGCGATACCGCATCCTAGGTCGCACCGCGCCGCGCACGCCGCTCATTCCGTGCACTCGCTCAGTCGGCGGCTGCTCATCTCAGTGTCCGTGCCGCTGGCGCTGTTCTTCGGCGTCATGATGCTGGTGCTCGACACCGGCTTCCGCGAGCTGTCCGAGCGCTCGGTGCAGGAAGTGCTCGATTCCGAGATGGTGTCGCTGATCGCAGCCGCCGAGCCGCAGCCGAACGGCGGCTACGCGCCGACTCCGCACGAGCTCGATCCGCGCCTGGCGACGCCGCGCTCGGGGGTGTACGCCGAGATCCGCTCGCAGCGCCACCAGTGGCGCTCGCCCTCCACGGCAGGACTCGACGCGGACTTCGGCCCGCTGCTGCCGCGCGCTGAGCGCACGCTCGACTACGCCATCTTCGGGCACGAGCGTGTGGCGATCGAGAGCCGCGCCATCCAGTTCGAGGACGATCCCAACGGCACGCGCGGGCTGACGTTCAGCGTGGCGGCCTCGCTGAGCCCGTACGAGGAGCAGCTGTGGCGCTTCCGCCGGGAGCTGGTCGGCTGGTTCATCGGGCTGATGCTGCTGCTGCTGGTGACGCTCGCCGCGCTGCTGCGCTGGGTGCTCGCCCCGGTGCGGCGCATGGAGCGCGAGATCCACGCGGTCGAGGAGGCGCGCAGCGACACGCTCGGCGCCGGCTACCCGCGCGAGCTGTCGGGCGTGGCCTCCAACCTCAATGCGCTGCTGGTCGGGGAGCGCAAACGCGTCTCGCGCTATCGCGACACCCTCGGTAACCTGGCGCACAGCCTGAAGACGCCGCTCGCGGTCATGCGCTCGAGCCTGCCAGCGGCGCAGTCATCCGCGGTCCTGAGCACCGAGATCGATCGCATGACCGGCATCATCGAGCACCAGTTGAAGCGCGCGGCCGCCTCCGGTGGGGCGCTGCTCGGGCAGGCGCCGGTCGATGTAGCGCAGGTCGCCGCGGAGCTGCGCGGCACGCTGCTGCGGGTTCACGCCGGCAAGGACCTGTCGATCGAGCTCGGCATCGCGGCGAATGCCCAGTTCATCGGCGACCGCAGCGATCTCACCGAGCTGCTGGGGAATCTGCTCGACAACGCCTGCAAGTGGTGCCGCAGTCGCGTGCTGCTGCGAGCCGCCGCGGACGACAACGCCGGCCCGCGCGAGCGGCTGCAGATCGTGGTGGAAGACGACGGTGCGGGGATCTCGGCGGAGGATCGGGCGCGGGTGCTCGAACGCGGCGTGCGCGCCGACCAGAACGTGCCGGGTCATGGTCTCGGGCTCGCCATGGTGCGCGACACGGTCGATATGTACGGCGGACGCCTGACGATCGACACCTCGGCGCTGGGCGGCGCGCGCCTCACCGTGACACTGCCCGGCCGATAGCGCCTCGTCAGGCGCAGCTTACGGCGCGACCTTGAACTCGATGCCCTGCGCCAGCGGCAGCTCGCGGCTCCAGTTGACGGTGGTGGTCTGGCGGCGCATGTAGGCCTTCCAGGCGTCCGAGCCCGATTCGCGCCCGCCGCCGGTGTCCTTCTCGCCGCCGAACGCACCGCCGATCTCGGCCCCCGAGGTACCGAGGTTGATGTTGGCAATGCCGCAATCACTGCCGGCCGCTGACAGGAAGGCTTCGGCATTCTGCAGCCGGTCGGTGAACAGCGCCGATGACAGGCCGTGGGCGGCCGCATTTTGCGCCGCGATGGCCTCGTCGAGCGAATCGACCGGGATCACGTACAGGATCGGGGCGAAGGTCTCGCGCTGCACGATCGGCCATTCGTTGCGCGCGCGGATGATGGTCGGCTCGACGAAGTTGCCGGGCCGCTGCAGCGTGTGCCCGCCGTACAGGACCTCGCCGCCGCCGCTCTGCGCCTCGCTCACCGCGGCCTGGTAGCGTTCGACGGCGGGGGCATCGATCAGCGGGCCCATGAGCGTGGCGCCATCCAGCGGGTCGCCGATGCGCACCTGGCCGTAGGCGTGCACCAGACGCCGCTCGAGCTCCGCCGTGATCGCGCGATGCGCGAATACGCGCCGTGTGCTGGTGCAGCGCTGGCCGGCCGTGCCGACCGCGCCGAACACGATGGCGGGCACCGCCAGGTCGAGGTTGGCGCTCTCATCAACGATCACCGCGTTGTTGCCGCCGAGCTCGAGCAGGCTCTTGCCGAGGCGTGCCGCGACGGTTTCTCCCACCTTGCGCCCGACCTCGGTGGAGCCGGTGAAGGAGACGAGCGCGACACGGCGGTCCTCGACGAAACGCGTCGCGAGAGCGGTGCCCGCATCGATGAACAGCTGGAAGACCGTCGGCAGCTCGTGCTCCTGCATCACGCGATTGCACAGGTGCTGCACGGCGAGCGCGGTCAGCGGCGTCTTCGGCGAGGGCTTCCAGATACAGGCGTTGCCGCAGATCGCGCCGAGGAAGGCGTTCCACGACCACACCGCGACGGGGAAATTGAAGGCGGTGATGATGCCGACGACGCCGAGCGGATGCCATTGCTCCGACATACGGTGCTGCGGGCGCTCGGAATGCATGGTGAGCCCGTAGAGCATGCGCGACTGGCCGACCGCGAAGTCGGCGATGTCGATCATCTCCTGCACCTCACCCAGTCCCTCGGCGAGGATCTTGCCGTTCTCGAGCGAGACCAGCTTACCGAGATCGTTCTTGTGGCGGCGCAGCTCCTCGCCCAGCAGGCGCACGACCTCGCCGCGCTTGGGCGCCGGCACCGCGCGCCAGGCGGCCGCCGCCGCGACTGCGGAGGTGACGACGCGCTCGTAGTCGTGCTCGGTCGCAGGGCGCACCTGTGCGAGCAGGGTGCCGTCGGCCGGGTTGCGCACGTTGATGAGCGGACCGTTGCTGGCGGTCGACCAGCCGCGCAGTCCCGACCACGCGCCGGGATTCACCGCCGCGAGCCCCAATCGCTTCAATACTGCATCGGTATCCACGTGCTCACCCGTTCGCCGCTTTCTGCCGCCGCTGATGCCCGGTCTTGCCGGCCACCACCACTTCGCCCGAGACGTGCTTGGTACCACCGGGAGCGTAGTAGCGACCGAAGCGGTTGGCGAGAATGTCGGTCAGGCGGAACTGTTCCTGCCCCACGAAGCCGGCGTAGCTGCCCTTGTGCTCGAGCACCAGGTCCACCACAGCGGTGATGCCCGCGGCCGTGGTCACCTGGATGGCGGACCACAGGCGGCCGGCGATCATCTGCGGGTAGATCTTGTTGACGTAGTTTTCCTCGCGCAGCTCCCCGTCCTGCGTGCCGGTGACCGCGGCATAGACGATCACGACGTCCTGCAGTGTCTGCGGCACCGCGTTCTCCAGGATGCGCTTGAGGGTCACGCGGTCGTGACTCAATTTCAGGTCGTTCATCAGCAGGCGCATCTGCTCGCAGTGACCCGGATAGCGGATGGTCTTGTAGTTCATCGACTCGCTGCGCGTCCCGTGCGTCTCGGCGAGCGAGCCGAGCCCGCCGGAAGTGTTGAACGCCTCGTAGAGCGTGCCGTCGATCTCGATCTCCTCGAGCCCTTCGAGCGGTGCCACCTCGACGAGGCGCCCGTCGCTGACGGCCTGGCAGGGGTTGGCGTATTCGTTGATGAGGCCCTCGGTCGACCAGGTGAGGGAGTACTTCAGCACGTTGTTCGGGTGCTGCGGCAGCGCGCCGACGCGCATCTTCACCGCGCGCAGCTGATCGAAGTGGGTGATGAGCTCGGCGGCGGCGATGCTGATGAACCCGGGCGCCAGCCCGCACTGAGGGACGAAGGCCTGGGCGGCGCCGGCGGCAATGGCACGCACCGCGCGCGTCACCTCGACGTCCTCGGTCAGGTCGAAGTAGTGCGTGCGGGCGCGGCGCGCGGCCTCGGCCACCGCGACATTGCAGTAATAAGGAAGGCTCGAGACCACCGCATCCACCGGGTGCTCGGCGAGATGCCTGGCGAGGGCGGCCGGATCGGTGGCATCGAGGGTGAAGGAGGCGAGGTGGGATGCACCGTGGGCGCGCACCACCCCCTCGGCGGCCGCCGCGTCGACATCGGCGAGGTGGACCCTGTAACTGCCGGATTCGGCTAGCAATCCGGAGATGAGTGCGCCGATCTTGCCGGCACCGAGGATGAGTACGCGGTGCATATGCCCCCCAGGAAAAGTGGCGCATTCTGCCTTCGAAGCGCGGGGAACGCCACCACCCGCGCCGCAGGTTCGGCGGCGCCTCAGGCCCGCGTACATCGCATGCTAGGATCAATGACATGCGAGCCCCCGAAACGACCTCCTGGCACAGCGCCAGCTGGCAGGCGAAGCCTGTGCAGCAGCAGCCGGTCTACCACGACTCGAAGGCGCTCGAGCGCATCGTGGCGCAGATCTCGCGCCTGCCGCCGATCGTCGTGTCCTGGGAGATCGAGGCGCTGCGCTCGCGCCTGGCGGCCGCGCAGCGCGGCGAGGCGTTCCTGCTGCAGGGGGGCGACTGCGCCGAGGCGTTTGCCGATTGCGAATCGGACACCATCGCCAAGAAGCTGAAGATCCTGCTGCAGATGAGCCTGGTGCTGCTGCACGGGCTGAAGAAGCCGATCATTCGCGTCGGACGCATGGCTGGTCAGTACGCCAAGCCGCGCTCGACCGATACCGAGACGCGCGGCGGCGTCACGCTGCCGAGCTACCGCGGCGATCTGGTGAACCGCCCGGAGTTCACCGCCGAGGCGCGTGCCGCCGACCCGGAACTGCTGCTGCGCGGTTACGAGCGCGCGGCGCTCACGCTCAACTTCGTGCGCGCACTCGTCGAGGGCGGCTTCGCCGACCTGCACCATCCGGAGTATTGGGACCTCGGCTTCGTCCACCACGCGCCGCTCAAGGACGCCTACGAGCGCATCGTGCGCGCGATCGGCGATGCGCTCGATTTCTTCGAGGGCATCAGCGGGAATGCAGTCCACGAAGCCACCCTGGTGGACTTCTACGCTAGCCACGAGGGCTTGCACCTGCTTTACGAGCAGGCGCAGACGCGCTTCATCCCGCGCCAGAACCGCTGGTACAACCTGTCGACCCACATGCCGTGGATCGGCATGCGCACCGCGGCGCTCGAAGGCGCGCACGTCGAGTACTTCCGCGGCATCTCCAACCCGATCGGCGTGAAAGTCGGCTCGGCGGTGGATGCCGCCTGGCTGCAGGGGCTGGTGACGACGCTCAATCCGCAGAGCCAGCCGGGACGCCTGACGCTGATCCACCGTTTCGGCGCCAAGGACATCGCTGCGGCGCTGCCCAAGGCCATCGATGCGGTGCGCCAGACGGGCCAGACCGTGCTGTGGGTGTGCGACCCGATGCATGGCAACACCGAGACCACCACCGGCGGCATCAAGACGCGGCGGTTCGAGAACATCCTCAAGGAGCTCGAGCTGGCCTTCCGCATCCACGCGGAGATGGGCTCGTACCTCGGCGGGGTGCACATCGAGCTGACCGGCGAGGACGTCACGGAATGCACTGGCGGGGCGCGCGGGCTCACCGACCAGGACCTGCAGCGCGCCTACCGCTCGAGCGTCGATCCGCGGCTGAACCACGAGCAGGCCCTGGAGCTGGCGATGCTGATCGCCGAGCACAGCCACGGCCGGCGCCCCGACCGGCGCGCCGCGACGTCGGCAACCTGAGGGTAAGCGGCGGGCCGCATGCACGCAGCCGGGCTGCGGACGTGCCGCGCCGATCGGGAGCGCGGGCGCGCATGAGCGCGACGTACGATGAAGCCTGCCGGCGCTGCCCGCGGCTGGCGCAGTTTCTGGCGCGCACCCGCGAGCGCCATCCCGACTACTGGGCCCGTCCGGTACCGTCCTTCGGTGCGGCACGGCCGCGCATCCTCATCGTGGGCCTCGCCCCCGGCATGCACGGGGCGAACCGCACCGGCCGGCCGTTCACCGGTGATCACGCCGGCATCCTGCTGTACCAGACGCTGCACGCCGCTGGCCTGGCGACGGCGCCGGTGTCGGTGAGCGCGGCAGACCGCCTGCGCCTCGTGAACGCGCGCATCACCAACGCCGTCAAGTGCGTGCCGCCCGGCAACAAGCCGCTGCCGGAGGAGATGCGCCGCTGTAACCCCTACCTGGCTGCGGAGCTCGAGCGCCTGGCGCAGGTGCGCGTGTACCTGGCGCTCGGCCGCGTGGCGCACGATGCGCTGCTGCTGGCGCTCGGGCGTACGCGCGCGCGCTATCCTTTTGCGCACGGGGCCGAGCACGCGCTCGATGCGGCACGCTGGCTGATCGATTCGTATCATTGCAGCCGTTACAACACCGCCACGCGGCGCCTCACCACGGCGATGTTCAAAGCGGTGGTGGCACGCGCCTGCGAGCGCGCCGGGCTGCCCGCGGGCGGCAAGACCATCGAGGCCACGACTTGAGCGTGTTCGATCCGAAGGAATACATCGCCGCACTGCCGCGACGTCCGGGCGTGTACCGCATGTTCGGTGCGGGGCAGGAGCTGCTGTACGTCGGCAAGGCGCGCAGTCTCAGGGACCGGGTCGGCACCTACTTCGCCGCCAGCAACGTCGACCCGAAGGTGCAGGCGCTGGTGTCACAGATCAGCGCCATCGAGGTCACCGTCACCAGTTCCGAAACCGAGGCGCTGCTGCTCGAGTACAACCTCATCAAGGCTCACAAGCCGCGCTTCAACATCGTGCTGCGCGACGACAAGAGCTTCCCCTACATCCACCTGTACGTGGAGCACGAGTTCGCGCGGCTGGAGTTCTACCGCGGCTCGCGCAGCGCACCCGGACGCTATTTCGGGCCGTTTCCGAACGCCGGCGCGGTGCGCGAGACGCTCAACCAGCTGCAGAAGCTGTTTCGCATCCGTAACTGCGCAGACAGCTTCTTCGCCAACCGCAGCCGGCCGTGCCTGCAGCACCAGATCGGGCGCTGCTCGGCGCCGTGCGTCGGACTGATCAGCCGCGAGGCGTATGCGCAGGACATGGCGGCCGCGGTCAAGGTGCTCGAGGGCCGCAACGACGAGGTGCAGGCGGAGCTGCAGCAACGCATGGAGGAGGCCGGCGACCGCCTGGAATTCGAGCGCGCCGCGCAGCTGCGCGACCAGCTCGCGGCGCTGCAGCGTGTCCAGGCACAGCAGGCCGTGACGGCCGGCGAGGAGCGCGATGCGGACGTGTTCGTCATCGTGGGGGAGGCGGGCGAATACGCCGTCGCCGTCATGCTGGTGCGCGGCGGCCGCAACCTCGGCACCACCTGTCATTTTCCGCGCGCACTGCTCGCCGAGCCGCACGAGGCGCTCGCCTCGTTCGTGATGCAGTACTACGCCACCGCCGCCGCGCCCGCCGAGGTGCTGCTCGGCAGCCGTCTCGAGGACGCCGCAGCGCTCGCCGAGGCGCTCGGCAGCCGTTTCGGCTGCGCCGTGCAGGTGCGCCATCCGCAGCGCGGGATCGGCGTGCGCTGGGTGGAGCTGGCGCGCGAGAACGCGCTGCAGGCGCTGCGCATGCGCTTTGCGCAGCGCTTGGGGCTAGGGGAGATGCTGCAGGACCTGGCGGATGAGCTCGACCTGCCGCAGCCGCCGCAGCGCCTGGAGTGCTTCGACATCAGTCACACCGGCGGGGAGGGGACGGTCGCCGCGTGCGTAGTGTTCGGCCCCGAGGGACCGCTGAAGAAGGAGTACCGCCGCTTCAATATCCGCGGGGTGACGCCCGGCGATGACTACGCGGCGCTGCGCCAGGCGCTCGAGCGGCGCTACCGCCACGTGCGCGATCGCGAAGTGCCCGCACCCGACGTGCTGCTGATCGACGGCGGCATCGGCCAGATCAGTGAGGTGCACGAGGCGCTCAGCGAGCTCGGCTTCGGCGAGCTGGCGCTGGTGGGAGTGGCGAAGGGCCCCGACCGCAAGCCCGGGCAGGAGCGGCTGTTCGTCTACGGCGCGAGCGCACCGGTGACGCCCGCCGCGCACGGCCCCGCGTCGCGGCTCATCCAGCGCATCCGCGACGAGGCGCATCGCTTCGCGATCACCGGGCACCGCCGCAAGCGCGCGCGGCGCTACAACGAGTCGGTGCTCGAGGTGGTGCCCGGGCTCGGGCCGGCCAAGCGACGCGCCTTGCTGAGGCATTTCGGCGGGCTACAGGGCGTGATGCGCGCCGGCATCACGGACCTCACGCAGGTGTCAGGAATCGGCACGGCGCTCGCGCGAAGTCTTTATGATCACCTGCACCCGGGATCGTAGGCGCCGCCGATGCACTGGAACCTGCCCAACACGCTCACCTGGACCCGCATCGCGGCCATCCCGCTGATCGTGCTGCTGTTCTACATGCCGTACCCGTGGGCGGATCCGGCCGCGGGGCTGTTGTTTGCAGCGGCCGGCGTCACCGACTCACTTGACGGCTATTTCGCGCGCCGGCTCGGGCAGATCTCGCGGCTCGGCGCATTCCTCGACCCGGTCGCCGACAAGCTGATCGTGGTGGTGGCGCTGGTGCTGCTGGTGAGCAGGGACCCGCGGGCGCTGATCGTGCTCACCGCCGCGGTGATCATCGGCCGCGAGATCACCATCTCGGCGCTGCGTGAATGGATGGCGGAGATCGGTGCGCGGCGCAAGGTCGCGGTCTCGCAGCTCGGCAAGTACAAGACCATCCTGCAGATCGTGGGGCTCTCGATGATGCTCTATCGCGTGCCGCTGCTCGGTCTTGCGACATATCGCTGCGGTGTCGCTCTCACCGAGGTCGCCGCTGCCGCGACACTGGTGTCGATGGCGGCCTACCTGCGCGCGGCATGGCCTGAGCTGAAACGTTAAAAAGGTCTCGTAAGCGACGGTATTATAAGTATTTGTATTATCTATTCGTTTGGCGTGACGGTGATAGCGGATTCCCGCGGCTCGCCTTGACTTCACGGGGGGTGTACATAGAATCTCGCGCTCTCTTCGGATGCGGGCTTAGCTCAGTTGGTAGAGCGGTACCTTGCCAAGGTACAGGTCGACGGTTCGAACCCGTTAGCCCGCTCCAATATCTTCAGCCTTGGTCCTTCGACGCCGGTGGATGACGCACTCAGCTGGGACGGCAATTGGGCGTGGGCGCTGCCGCTCATCGTCCTGACCCTCATCGTGCACGTCGTGGGTCTGGGAGTCATCAATACGCGGCTGCTGCGCACCACCAGCCGTATCCGCCCCGAGGGCAACTTCTTCGTCATCTACGTCGTGGTCATGGCTGTCGCCGCGCTGCTGGTGGCGGTGCTGCACGCCTTCGAGGCCACGCTTTGGGCGGCGGCGTATCGCGTGCTCGGAGCTCTGCCGGACGGCCGCACCGCGCTGCTGTACTCACTGAGCGCGATCACCACCTACGGGCACACCGACCTGAATCTCGCACCGCACTGGCGTCTCATGGGTGCGATCGAAGCCCTGAACGGGTTGCTGCTGTTCGGGCTCACCACTGCCTTCCTCTACGGGCATCTGCAACGCGTGCTGCCGCTCGAGGCGCCCGGGCACGCAGCCGACGCCGGCGAGTCGCATCTGTAGCCTACAGGCCGAAAAGCGTCGCAGCTTTCTGCACGGTCACCCATATGCCCCAGGCGATCGGGATGCCTACTGCGAGCCAGGCCGCGGCGATCAGCCATCCGGGAGAAGGCGCCGCACTGCCGCTCGCCGTGAGCGCCGGAGCGGCGGCGGCACGCGAGGCCGCGTCGAGCGCGGCAACCTGCGCATCCGTCATGTAGTTCTTCTCGGCGACGGGTTTGATCAGAAGGTTGCAGATGAACCCGATAGCCAGCAACCCCGCGAGCACGTACATGGTCGTGCTGTAGACCTGCGCCTTCGGGATGCCGTGCGCCAGCTGGTATTCACGGAAGCTGCCGATCAGGTACGGACCTAGCACCCCGGCCGCCGACCACGCGGTCAGCAGCCGTCCATGAATGGCTCCGACCATCTTCGTGCCGAAAAGATCGGACAGATACGCCGGCACGGTGGCGAAGCCACCGCCGTACATCGAGAGGATGATGCCGAAGAACAGCACGAAGAGCGCCAGACTTCCCGTTGCGGCCGTCCACGGAATCGAGCAGTAGAGAATCATTCCGAGGACGAAGAACACCGTGTAGGTGGCCTTGCGTCCGATCCGGTCTGAAAACGAGGCCCAGAAGATGCGGCCGGCAATGTTGAACAGCGACAGCAGCCCGGTGAAGCCCGCGGCGATTGCCGCGATGGTCGCGAGCTGTGCGGGTGAGAGCTGATCGTAGGTTGCCGTCACGCCGATCAAGCGGCCGGCAAAGACCTCCTGCAGCAGCGGCGATGCCATGCTGAGGATGCCGATGCCGGCGGAGACATTCAGCATCAGCACCCCCCAGACCAGCCAGAACTGCGGCGTGCGCCAGGCAACGCTAAGGTGAACCTCGCGATTGGTGACCAGGGGCTTGCGAGTCATGTCCGGATTCCACCCCGCCGGCCGCCAGTTTCCGGGCGGCAGCCGATAGCCGAGCGCGCCGCCCATCATGAAGATGAAGTAGATCAGCGCCATGACGATCAGTGCCTGCGACACGCCCACCGAGGCCGCCGTGGCAAAGTGCTTCATGAGCTTGTCTGCGAGCGGCGCTCCGATCATGGCGCCGCCGCCGAAGCCCATGATGGCGAAGCCGGTCGCCATGCCGCGCCGGTCCGGGAACCACTTGATGAGTGTCGAAACCGGCGAGATGTATCCGAGCCCGAGCCCTACGCCGCCGATGGCAGCGCCCAGCCAGATGATCCACAGCTGGTGTTGGGACACTCCGAGCGCCATTACGAGAATTCCGCCGCTCCAGCAGACGGCGGCGACCACGCCCGCGCGGCGCGGACCGACGCGCTCGAGCCATCCGCCCCACAACGCTGCGGACGAGCCGAGAAAGACAAAGAACAGTCCGTAGATCCAGGTCTGAAGCTGGGCGACTTTCCAGTCGCAGCTGGTAGTCGTCAGATAGTAGAAGAAAAGGCTGGCATCCTTGGGGCAGGCGACGGCCTTGGTAATGCCGATCGCCTTTGAAAGAGGCAACCAGAAGACCGAGAACCCGTAGGCCATGCCGATACACAGGTGAATCGCCAGCGCGGCAGGTGGCACGAGCCAGCGGTTGAAACCAGGCCTCGCGACAATCCGTTCCCTGTCCAGAAATCCCGGAGCCGTCATCACGTTCGCTGCGGTCATGCCTTGCTCCTCTTATTTTTCTGCAGCGGCCCGCCAGCGGGGCCCCGCACCGCCACACCGTTGCCAACGCCAATGCGCGGGCCAATCGACGCATTGTTCCCTTTTTGCTAGGCTGCGCGCCACTGTGTTCGAAGCATGAGCCCCGCCGGCGGCGCGCCTTGCGGGGTTTCTTGGTTTGGGGCCCCGGCTTCCGCGGCTTTCGGACCTCACTTGTGGCTAGGTGGCAGAGTGGTCATGCAGCGGCCTGCAAAGCCGTCTACGCCGGTTCGATTCCGACCCTAGCCTCCAGACCCGGTTGCCCTGTGTGTCATAGACGCGGGGCACACCTCGACGCCATGAACCCTTCGAGTCCAATGCATACCCGCTGCGTGCTGTCCCACGAGTAGATGAGATCACCACGCTTGTCAGCCCAGTCCCGTCGAGAGGGTCCCCAGTGTGGCGACTCCGGCGGTGCCTGGAACGAAGCTCGTACTATCGGCCGATTTCGCCCCATTTCATGTCGACGACAGAAACGGTCATCCCGTCACGCCGCGCCCGCCGTAAAGTAAGCGCCGCGCGCTGCAAGACTGAGGTGCTCGATCGTGTCGATCTCCAAACAGGCTCTGATCCTGATTGGCCTGACGCTGGCGTTCGCGGCGACGGCAGCGCCGCCCGCCACCTCGGCCGCGGCCGCATCGCGCCTTGCGCGCTGGCAGGCGCAAGCGCGCGCCGTTACGCTGACGCGCGATGACTGGGGCATTGCCCACATCCGTGGTAGCACCGACGCCGAGGCCGTGTTCGGCATGATCTACGCGCAGGCCGAAGACGACTTCAATCGTGTCGAAACCAACTACATCACGGCGCTCGGCCGCACCGCCGAAGCCGAGGGCGAGAGCGCCGTTTACCTCGACCTGCGGCAGAAGCTGTTTGTCGATCCGGAGGATCTGCGTAAGCGCTACGGCGCGAGTCCGCAATGGCTGAGACTGCTGATGAACGCGTGGGCTGATGGCTTGAACTATTATCTGTACCTTCACCCGGAGGTCACGCCGCGCGTCATCAAGAAGTTCGAGCCGTGGATGGCGCTGAGCTTCACCGAGGGCAGCATCGGTGGCGATATTGAGCGCATCTCGCTCAGCGAGCTCGAGGCATTCTACGGTAAGCACGAGCCGCCATCGGCGGCAACCCGGCAGGCCGAGGAGTTGCGGCGTCACGAGTTGGCCGGATCGAACGGCATCGCGATCGCGCCGGGCAACACCGCGCACCATCACGCGCTGCTGCTGATCAATCCGCATACGTCGTTCTTCTTTCGCTCGGAGCTGCAGATGAGCAGTCGCGAGGGGCTAAACGCGTATGGCGCCAGCACCTGGGGCCAGTTCTTCATCTACCAGGGCTTCAACGAGCGCGTCGGCTGGATGCACACGTCGACCGGTGCGGATAACGTCGACGAGTTCGCCGAAAGCATCGTGCATCACGGCGAGCAGCTGTTCTACCGCTTCGGCAAGACCGAGCGGCCGGTCAAGGTGTCGCGCATCCACGTCCCGTACCGCGCGGCGAACGGCGCCAAGGCAGAGCAGGTGTTCACCGTGTATCGCACCCATCATGGCCCGATCGTGCGTGCCGTCGACGGCAAATGGATCAGCGTCGCACTGATGTACAAGCCGGTGCCAGCCCTCAGCCAGTCGTTTCTGCGCACCAAGACGCATGACTACAAGTCCTATCTCAAGGTCGCCGAGCTGAAGGCCAATTCCTCCAACAACACCATCTTCGCGGACGCCGACGGCGATATCGCTTACCTGCATCCGCAGTTTATGCCGAGGCGCGACAATCACTTCGATTACACCCATCCCGTCGACGGCTCAAATCCGGACGCCGACTGGAACGGAGAGCATCGGCTCGATGAGCTGCCGCAGGTGCTCAATCCACGCAACGGCTGGATCGCGAACACCAACAACTGGCCGTATTCCGCGGCCGGCCCGTACAGCCCGCGGGCCCAGGATTTTCCGCGCTACATGGATACCGCCGGTGAAAACGCGCGCGGCCTGCACGCGGCCCTGGTGCTCAAGGATCACAAGGACTTCACGCTGCAATCGCTCATCGGGGCGGCGTTCGACTCGTACCTGCCGGTTTTTGCGCGCCTGATCCCGACGCTGACGGCGGCCTACGATCAGTTGCCGGCGGCGGACCCGCTGCGCGAGCGCCTGGCCGGTCAGGTCGAGCTGCTGCGCACATGGGACGATCGGTGGTCGGCGGACTCGGAGGCCACCTCGCTGGCGGTGTTCTGGGGCGAGCGGCTATGGGACGCAGCCAAGAAACCGGCCGAAGAGTTGTCGATGCCGGAATACGACTACGTCGCCGATCGCGTTCCCGGTGACGTGAAACTGAAGGCACTGGCGGATGCCTCCGATCGACTGGTGCAGGACTTCGGCTCCTGGCGGGTGAAATGGGGTGCGATCAATCGCTTCCAGCGCAACAACGGCGACATCGTGCAGAAGTTCGACGACGACAAGCCGAGCACGCCGGTGCCCTTCACCACAGCGACGTGGGGCTCGCTCGCCGCCTTCAAGGCGCGCCGCTACGAGGGCACCGAGCGCTATTACGGCAGGTCGGGCAACAGCTTCGTCGCGGTGGTCGAGTTCGCCGACAAGGTGCACGCCATGGCGGTGACGGCGGGCGGGGAGAGCGGTCACCCCACCTCGCCGCACTTCGATGACGAGGCGGAACGCTACGCCACCGGCGCGCTGCGCGAGGTGTATTTCTACCCGGAGCAACTGCAAGGCCACACCGAGCGTACTTACCACCCGGGCGAGTGATACCGGGCGCGGCCGCGCGCTCAGTGCGCCTCGGCGGCGGCGAGTCCAAACAGAGCAAACAGTGGAGTACAGCGACAATGCCTGCGAGATTTGACACTCTGCTGCCCTGCGCAGCTGCGATCTGTGCGTTGGGGTTGGCGATCTCGTCGGCCCAGGCCACCAGTCCGCGGGACGCCGTGCGCGTCTGGCGCAAGGCGCACGAGAAGGCGATCGTTGCCGATTTCGTTACGTTACTTTCGATGCCCGACGTCGCGACCAACGTCGCCGACGTCGAGAAGAACGCGGCCTACATCGAGGGCCAGTTGAAGGCGCGCGGCTTCGAGACCCGCCTCCTGACCGCCGAGCCCGGCACGCCGCCTTCGGTCTTCGCCGAGATGAAGGTCCCGGGCGCGAAGCGTACGGTGCTCTTCTACGCACACTATGACGGCCAGCCGATCGGCCAGAAGGGCTGGATCTCGAGCCCGTTTCAGCCGTCGATGCGCACCGCCCTTCCCGAGGCCAAGCCCGTCGACTGGCAAAATGCGACTGGCCCCCTCGATCCGGATTGGCGGCTCTTCGCCCGCGCTGCCGGCGACGACAAGGCCACGGTCCAAGCCATGCTCTCGGCGCTCGATGCGCTCAAGGCCGCACACATTAAGCCGACGGTCAACATCAAGCTGTTGTACGAGGGCGAAGAGGAGCAGGGCTCCCCGCACTTCGCGGCGCTGGTCGCCAAGAACCTCGACCTGCTGAAGTGCGACCTCATGATCATGGGCGACGGGCCGATGCACCAGAGTGGCAAGCAGATGGTCAACTTCGGCAACCGCGGCATCGCGAGCCTCACCATGACCGTCTACGGGCCGACCAAGCCGCTGCACGACGGGCACTACGGTAGCTGGGCGCCGAGCCCGGCGGTGATGATCGCTAACCTCATCGCGAGCCTTCGCGACGACGACGGTCATATCCTCATTCCGCACTTCTACGACGACGTCGCGCCAGTCTCGGCCGCGGACCGGGCAGCGTTTGCGGCCATGCCGCCCGTCGAGGACCAGCTCAAGCACGCACTGGGCCTGGGCCGCAACGTCGGGCCAAAGCGCCTGGCCGACGGCTATCTGGAACCCACCTTGAATGTGCGCGCCATCCACGTGGGCGACGAAGGCCCGGCCGCCGCCAACGCCATAGCGACGCAGGCCGATGCCTCCTTCGATTTCCGCCTCGCACCCGGTGAGACGCCCGAGCACACGCGCGAACTGCTCGAGAACTACCTCACCCGGCAGGACTGGTTCATCGTGCGCGACGAGCCGGACCTCCAGACACGCCTGTCGCACCCGAAGATCGTCAAGGTCGTGTGGGACAAAGGCGGTGCAATCGCCACCAAGACCTCGCTCGACCTGCCCGCCTCCAAGGCCGTAGTCGCCTCCATCGGTCGCACGGTCGGTTATCAACCGATCGAGCTGCCGATTGTGGGTGCAAGCTCTGGCATGGCTGACATCGTGGGCCAGCTCCACGCGCCCATGGCCGGTGTCAGCATCGCCAACTACGACGACAACCAGCACGCCCAAAACGAGAATCTGCGGCTCGGAAACCTGTGGGACGGGATCGAGGTCTACGCAGGGCTGCTGACGGATCTGAACTGGTAAATGGATGGCGCAGGGAGAAACTTGTCTGGCCCGCGTGACATAGGTCTCAGGATCAGCACCCGGCTCTGAGAGCGCCTGAGCGGCCCCGTTACGATTGGCGCAACCGGAGGTGCCGTCGTGAAATACTGGCTAGTGCTCGTCTTGATCCTGGGAGGCTGTGCAGGCGAGCGGGTTAAGGACCTGGGCGACGGTATGCACAGCGTCACTGCATGCTCGGACGACCGCATAACCAATTCGCAGGTCGCCGCGACTCGGGCGGCAAATAAGTACTGCGAGGAGACTGGGAAGGAGGCCGTCGTGGACACGTTCGATGACCAGAGATGTCCGACGGCGGATATGTCCACCACCCGTGTCGTGTTCGCCTGCAGGTGATCGTGGCGATCGGCAGGTATTGGTGGCCTCGCGCACCAACAAAAACCCCGGCACGGGCCGGGGTTGAGAGACTCAACGGGGAGTGAAACCGGTCAGCGCGTCTTGCGCCGGCGCAGTATCAGACCGGTCAGACCGAGGCCCAGCAGCGAAAGTACGCCGGGCTCGGGCACGCTGCTGCTGCCACCACCGCCCACGGTGCTACCGCTTGGCGCCAGATAGTATTATGGCCACGCTAAAAGTAGCGCACATGGCAATCAATGACTCGGCGGATGCTGCTCCTTTCGCACAACTCGGGGCGGAATACGTATCACTTTTTGAGTCGGAAGGTTTCATTGAGTGGCACAAGGCTGGAGCTGAAAACCGACCCCCCGTGTTCCACGGTCGATAAAGGAGCTAAGACCCGCCGAGCTGTACCTGGACCGACGTGGTCGTCGGGTTAGCGCGTGCTGAGGCAATCGTGACACCCGCAGCACTCCGCGAACGCGCAATCGCGTTGCATCGTGAAGGACGGCTCGCCGAAGCCGAGCGTTTGTACACCCAGCTGCTGCGCCAGGATCCCGGTGATGCGATCGCGCTCAGCTGCAGTGCCGTGGCGCTGCGGGACCTCGGACGCCCCGAGGAGGCGCTGGCTCGGGCAAACGCCGCAATCGCTGTCAGGCCCACCACGGATGCCTGGTGCACCCGCGGCGCTGCCCTGGGGGACCTGGGGCGCGTCGCCGAGGCCGTCGCGAGCTTCGATCAGGCGATCGCACTCACTGCGGAATGCGTCGAGGCCCACAACTACCGCGGCATGGCACTGCAGCGCCTGCAGCGCACGGCCGAGGCGCTCGCCAGCTTTGATCGGGCAGTGTCGCTGCGGCCCGATTCTGCGGAGCTCTACAACAACCGCGGCAACGTGCTGCGCGGGCTGCGCCGCTTCCCCGAGGCGCTCGCCAGCTTCGATCGGGCGATCGCCCTGCAACCGAGCCTCGCCGCGGCCTACAACAACCGCGGACTGGTGCTGCAGACTCTGCACCGCTTCCGCGAGGCCGCGGGCAGCTACCAGCGCGCCCTGACTCTGCAAGCGGATTTTGCCGAGGCGCACAACAATCTCGGTACGGTGCAGTGCGAGCTCGGTCAACCGGCCGAGGCGCTCATCAGCTGCAGCCGTGCGCTCGAGTTGCAGCCCGGCATGGCTGGAGTGCACGGCAACGTCGGCAACGCGCTGCGGGACCTGGAGCGGCCCGAGGAGGCGCTGGTGCAGTATGACCTCGCTTTGCGGGAGGCTCCGCAGGATGCGGATAACCACTGTCATCGCGGCAATGCGCTGTTCGATATGAAACTGATCCCCGAGGCCGTTGCCTGCTACGAGCGGGCGATCGGGTTGGACCAGCGGCACGCACAGGCACACTTCAACAAGAGCCTGTGCCTGCTGTTGTCGGGTGACTTTGCCCGCGGATTGCCACTGTACGAGTGGCGCAAGGAGCTCGCGCCGGCGGCTGCCGGGGCAATTTCCGGAGCGGCCTGGTCCGGCAAAGAGGAGGTTTCCGGCCGGACGCTCCTAGTCCATGCCGACCAGGCACTGGGCGACACGATCGAGTTCTGCCGCTTCGCGAAACTGGCCGAGCAGCGTGGCGCGCACGTGATCCTCGCGGTGCAGCCGCAGCTGCGTGAGCTGTTGAGCGGACTCAGCTCCACGATGCAGGTCGTCGCCCTCGGCGAAGTGGCAGGCGGGTGCGACTATCACTGCGCACTGATGAGCCTGCCGCTCTACTTTCGGATCACGCTCGCCGACATTCCCGCCGCGGTGCCCTACCTTTACGCGGATCCACGGCGGGTAGTGCAGTGGCGGCAACGCATTGGCGCGCACGGTTTCAGGATCGGCATCGTCTGGCAGGGCAGTCGCAACCGCATCGACGTCGGCAGATCGGTGCCGCTCGAGATGTTCGCGCGCCTTGCCGCCATCCCGGGTGTGCGGCTGATCAGCCTGCACAAGGACGACGCCCGGTCACGTTCCGAATCGCGAGACCTGCCAGTCGAGTTGCTCGGCGAGCAGTTCGACTCAGGACCGCAGGCATTTCTCGATAGCGCGGCGGTTATGACCGATCTCGATCTCGTCATCACCTGTGACACCGCGCTGGCGCACCTGGCCGGGGCGCTCGGCCGGCCGACCTGGGTTGCCCTCAAGCACGTGCCCGACTGGCGCTGGCTGCTCGAACGCAGCGACAGTCCGTGGTACCCGGATATGCGGCTCTTCCGCCAGTCCCGGCGCGGCGACTGGGACGGGGTGTTCGCTGAGATCCACCGCGAGCTGACGCGCCGCGTGCACGCGACGCTCCCGGAGCGGTAGCAAGGCCTGCGGTCCCGCACTCAGCTCGCGCGCGTAACGCCAGTCTCCGCGAGATCGCCGAGGGCCTCCTTGAGCGGCCCCAGCCAGGGCGCAAAGTTGCGCCACTGCTCGATGCTCGCTGTGTAGATGGGCTGACGCACCTGCTCGGAGCTGACGGTCGCGATGCTCCTGTGAGTCTCGTGGAAGCGCAGGCATTGCTCCTCGAACGGCAAGCCGCAGTAGTCGAGCAGCCGGCGCACTTCGCCCTCCAGATCCCGGACCAGCTCCTCGTAGCTGACGCGATGAATGCGACCGGGCAACACGGTATCGAAATGCGCCATGAGAGTCACGTAATCGCGGTAGTAGCGACCGAGATCCTCGAGACTGTAGGTGAACCACGCTCCGCTCTGGAAGTGCTGCTTGAAGTTGGCGAAGCAGCAGCCCAGCGGCGCGCGCCGCGCATCGATGATGCGTGCGTTGGGCAGCATCAGGTGGATGAGCCCGACGTGCAGGAAGTTGGGTCCCATCTTGTCGATGAATCGCGGGCGGCCGAGCAGGCGATAGGCATGGGTCTGCGCGAGATAACGCTCGCCGAGGGCGGCAGCTTCGGCGCGCGTCAGTCGTGCGAGCGATTGTGGGTAGGTTGGCGCTTTGCCGGGCTCTTCGCGATCGCCGAGATCGAGCGCAAAGCGGATCACGTCTGTCAGCTCGCGCGTGCCCTCCACCTGGGAGTGACTGGCGAGGATTTGCTCGAGAAGGGTCGAGCCGGCGCGCGGCAGTCCGACGATGAAAATGGGGTCCGGTGACGGACATCCCCAACCCGCACGCGCGGTAAAGAACTCCGGCGTGCAGAGCGTCCGGGTGAGCTGCACGAAGTGCGTGATGTTGGCACTGTCGTAATGCACCACTGCGCGCCGCAGTGCGTTGCCACGCGCGTAATGCTCGAAGGCGGCGGCGAAATCGCCGGAGTCCTCGAGTGCTTTGCCGAGCGCGAGCTCCAGTCGCGAACGCTCCTCGCTGCGCAAGCCATCCCGCGCCAGCTGCTGCTGCATGGCTGCCACTTCGTCGCCCGTAAAGCGATAGGTCTTGAGGTCTGCAAGCGCCACCCAGGCACTGCCGGTCGCGGAGCGCAAGTCGATGCACTTGCGGTAGGCGTCGACGGCTTCGCGCTGACGGCCCGTGGCACGCAGGGCGTGACCGTAGTTGAGCCAGACCACCTCGCTGTCGGGGAACTCCTGCACCAGCTGCTCGAGGATCTCGATGGCGCGCCCGCTGCGCCCCAGGAGGTTGTACGCCACGGCCTGCAGCGTGCGATAGAGCTGATGGTCGGGCTCGGCGGTCAACAGCCGCTCGAGCAGCGGCAGCATCGGCTCGCCACGCAACTGCTGGTGCAGGATGTCGACAAGCGCGAGGCGGGCGCCGCCGTAGCCGGGCGCGAGGCGCAGGCACTCCTCAAGCAGCCGCTCGGCTTGCGCGTAGTCTTCGCGCGCCGCGGCGACCTGCGCGAGCAGGCGCAGCGCCACCACATCCTGCGGCGAGTGTTCCAAGCTACGCTGCAGCAGTGCTGCGGCGGCATCGAGGCGCTCGTTGGCGAGCGCGGCCGCAGCCTCGGTGTGGTCTGCGGCTTCCGGGGTGAGTTTCTCGAAACGCATCCAGGCCGCATCGCACGCCGCGGGGTCGTGACGCGCCGCATGCAGCAGCGAGAGCTCGCGCCAGGCTGGCGCAAGGCCCGGGGCCAGCCGCACGGCCTCTCCCAGTGCCACCAGGGCCTCGGCGTCGCGTCCGGCGGCGTGCAGCGCGCGGCCGAGCTCCAGCCGCACCACGGCGGAGCCGGGTTGTGACGCGGCGAGCGTCGTAAAGTCCGCGACGGCCGCCGCCGCATCCCCGAGGCGGCGGTGCGCGCTGCCCAGCAGCAACAGCGCCGCGGAGTGGTCGGGATGCATGCTCAGCAGCTGCGCAGTCTGTCGGGACGCGGCCGCCGGATCGCTTTCTAACAGTGAGGCAAGGCGGATGACCTCAAAGTCCACGTGATCAGAGCGCACGACGAGTGACGATATCTGATTTGAGTAGGTCTATGCCGCGGCCACAACTGCACGGGCCACCGTGCTGCGAACACGGCGTGCGACGTCAAAGGGACACAGAAAACTCACGGGCGCGAACGCTCGGGTTAGGGCAGGGAATCAATCATAGATTCTAGCCGGCACAAAGCGAATACATCGAGTCGCACCGCGACCGCGTGAAGCTTCGCTCACGCGTGGCTGGAGATCGTGGAGTGTTACCGGCGCACGGTCGCGGCGAATTGGCCACGCAACCTAAGCTTGTGACGATGTAAGGGCAACAGCGTGTCGCCTCGCTACCGGCACTGCTACGTGCCTGCGATCGTTGAGGCGCTCGTCCCCGCTAGAGCCGCGTCTCATCACCGCATCGCGCGGGCGTGCTCACATATTCACTCCGACGCGCGACGTCGACCCTAATCTGGCCGCACTAACCGACGCGCATTGACGACGTCGGATCCATGGGAGTTCCGAAGTTAGATCCTGTTCCTGTGGTGAATTCACAACATGACGCGCCCGCCATCGGCGGTGCCAGAAAGAGGGAATTACAAATGGCGAAAAGTCGCAGCTTGCAACAGGCGGTGCGCTTCGCACTGGCTACGGCCACAGCCGCAGCCGGGGTCTCCGCGCTGTACGCCCAGGAAGCACCGGCGCCGGCGGCCACGGAAGCCGCTCCGGTCGAAGAGGTCGTGGTCACGGGATCGCGCCTGTCGACGCCCAATGAGACCGCGATCAGCCCGGTCACGACGGTGTCGGCGGTCGACCTGCAGCAGACCGGTCTCACCCGTGTCGAGGACGTGCTCAACAACCTGCCCATGGTATTTGCGGGCACGAACTCGACCACCTCCAACGGCGCGGATGGTACCGCCACGGTCGACCTGCGCGGCCTCGGCAACCAGCGCACGCTGACGCTCGTCGATGGTCTGCGTCTTGGGCCGGGCTCGGCGTTCGGCGGACGCAACTTCTCGGACATCAACCAGATCCCCGCCGCGCTGATCGAGCGCGTCGACATCCTCACGGGCGGCGCGTCCGCGGTCTACGGCGCGGACGCGGTGGCCGGCGTGGTGAACTTCATCCTCAACACGCACTTCGAGGGCGTCCAGATCAACGGCGGCTACCACTTCAACGAGCACGACAACAGCAACCAGGCGGGCATCAACCCGCTCGTCGCGGCAGACGATTTCAACGTGCCGTCGGGCCGCGTCGACACCGCGTTTGGCAAGAACGCCTCGATTCTGGTGGGCTCGAATTTCGCCGACCACAAGGGCAATGCGACCGCCTACGTCACCTATGACAACCAGGGCGCGGCGCTGCAGTCGCAGTTCGACTACGCCGCCTGTTCGCTCAGTGGCAACAACACCTACGCGCCCACGGCGCTCAACTGTGCAGGCTCCTCGACTTCGGCGAAAAACGGCGCAGGTGGCCGCTTCCTGTTCACCGGGTACCCCAGCTACGCCACCATTGGCCCGCCGAACGGCTACACCGTTGATGGCGCCAATAGTGGCAACTTCCGGCCGTTCATGATCCCCAACGACCTCTATAACTACGGTCCGCTCAACTACTACCAGACGCCGAACGAGCGCTGGACCGCCGGCGGCTTCGTCAACTACGACATCAATTCGCACGTGAACGTGTACACGAGCGTGATGTGGATGAGAAATTCCATGGTGGCCCAGATCGCCCCGAGCGGCGACTTCGGCGATGGGAATTTCGTGGCGTGCGCCGATCCGCTGCTGAACGCCTCCGAGCAGGCAGTGTTCTGCAGTAAGACGCTGCAGGCGGCGCAGGGCAATCCGGCCGAAACTTTCAACGGCGTCAGCTACCCGGGACTTAACGTTTACCCATTGCGACGCAACGTCGAGGGGGGCAACCGCCAGGAATCCTTCATCACCAACTCGGCACGCGAGGTGGCTGGCATAAAGGGCGACTTTGACGATGCGCAGAGTGCCTGGACTTACAACGTCTACGCCCAGCACAGCACCGTGGACACGCTCTTTCAAAGCCTGAACTTCCTCAGCAACACAGCCGTTGAACAGTCCCTGAACTGCCTGCCGGCCACGCCAGGTTCGAAGACCCCGGTCTGCGGCGGACCCACCAACGCGCTGGGTGTCGGCTTCGGACCGGGTGGCTCGTTCATCGGGCCGTCGACCGGTAACACGGGGTTTGCTCCCAACCCCTCAATCGTCGCCTGGAATATCTGGGCGCCGAACGGCGTGACGCCAGCCGCGATCAACAGCATTTCGATTCCGGAGCAGGCGCAGGGTACGGTCACCGAGTACGTGGCGAACGGCTCGGTCACTGGCGACATCGGCAAGTACGGCGCGAAGACCCCATGGGCCGACCAGGGCCTGCAACTGAACGTCGGCGCTGAATGGCGCGAAGATTCCTCGAGTTACCTGCCGGACTACGTCTCCGAGCAGGGACTTGCGGCCGGTGGCGGCGGCGCGACCCCGCCGGTCGCGGGAGCCTTTACCGTGAAGGAAGCCTTCACCGAGATGCGTCTGCCGCTCGCCCAGCACCAGGCTTTCGCGGAGGATCTTTCGGTGGAAGCCGGCTATCGCTATTCGAAGTACAGCGAGGGCTTCGACACCAACACCTACAAGTTCGGTGTCGACTGGGCTCCGCTGCGCGACATTCGCTTCCGCGGCAGCTACCAGCGTGCCGTGCGTGCGCCGAACATCGGCGAGCTGTACACGCCCTCGGCTGTCGGTCTGGATGGGTCGTTGGACCCATGCGCCGTGCCGCTGAAGCCCGGGTCCACGACCGTGCTGGCGAACGGCGTTACCTTGGCACAATGCAAGCTCACGGGCGTCACGCCAACACAGTTCGGCAACATCCTGCCGAACACCGACTTCCAGTACAACGGACTGGACGGCGGCAATCCGAACCTGCAGCCCGAAAAAGCCAATACCTATTCGTTCGGCTTCGTGTTCACCCCGCGCGCGCTGCCGAACCTAAACGCGTCGATCGATTACTACAACATCAAGGTCGCCGACGCGATTGACGCGATCACCGAGAACGTCATTCTGTCAGGCTGCATCAACAGCAACGGTAACCTCGCTCAGCAGAACTTCTTCTGCGACAAGATACACCGCTCCAGCAATGGCTCGCTGTGGGAATCCCAGAGCGGGTACGTCGTGGATCCCGATGAGAACCAGGGGGCGATCAGAACCCAGGGCATCGACGCGAAGGTCAGCTATCGCCAGGCGCTGGCGACCTTCGGCTCGGCGCTGCTCTCGCTCGAGGGCACACGCACCATCTTGCTGGAGACCCAGCCGGTCGAGCAATTCGGCTTGTCGTATAACTGCACCGGTTACTACGGCGCGACCTGCGGCGGCTCGAACTCGAAATGGCGTCACGTGTTCAACGGCACCTGGTCGACACCCTGGGACGGGCTCGACCTCAACCTGCGGTGGCGTTACTACGGACCACAGAACTCCGAGCTGGCAAGCGGCAATCCATTGCTGAACGGCGACGGCATCCTGCCGTTCCCGGGAACGGAGCACATCCCCGCCTACAGCTACTTCGACCTGACGGGGACCTTCAACGTCTACAAGAACGTGAGACTGGAGCTGGGCGTCAACAACATCACCGACAAGGTTCCACCGCTGGTTGTCGGGGCCGACTGCTCGACCAGCAGCCCCGCCGGCGCCAACTGTAACGGCAACACGTTCCCTGGAGTCTACGACGCAATGGGACGCTATCTATTCGCCACCATCACGGCACAGTTCTAAAAGGGCGGGAGTCTGTTGAAACTGGAGGCGGCGGGCCGCAAAGCCCGTCGCTCTCCTTGCGCGGAGCGCTACCGACGGTGCGAATGAATGCTCTCGTAACCGAGACACCTGGGGACTCTCACCAGCGAGCCAGCACAACCTTGCATCAGCCTTACGCGGGCTATTACATCAATCTCGAGCGCAGTGCCGGCCGGCGCGCGAGTCTCGAAGGACAGCTGCGGGCACTTGGCCTCGAGCGCGGCTACTCGCGTTTTGCCGCGGTCGAAGGACGAGATGCGGCCGCGGTCGCCGGATCGATCACGAGTGGCGAGTACGGCTGCTTCGCCTCCCACGCGCAGCTGCTGAGTGCCGCCGCTGCTGGCACACGGCACGTGCACGTGCTCGAAGATGACGTGCTGCTGTCGCCTGAGCTGCTTCTGGTTATGCGCAGCCTCCTCAGTCGTGGCGTTCTCGATAGCTTCGACCTGATATTCACTGACACTTTCGTTCCGCTCGACCCGGCGCACATTCGGTCCTACGAACAGGCATATCGACGCCGCAAACCGCCCGGTCCCCAGGAAGCTTTCCTGCCGGAGGTGTCACTGATCGATCTCAAGGGAGTGTATTGGGCTTGTACGAGCTCGTACGTCGTGGCGCAACGATCGCTCAAGCGCATCGCGGCACTGCTCAATGACGCGCTACGGGCCGGACCCAGTGAGCCGGTCGATCTCTATCTTCGCCGTCTCGTCAACAACGGGGAGCTGAAGGCAGCGGTTTGCCTGCCGTTCGTGACGTCCATCGACCTCGCGCTTGACCTTGACACCACGATCAGTCGCGGCGTGGTCGGCCCAGACCTCAGCCGGTTGGCGTGTAACATCGTGCGCCATAGCTATTTTGTTCACCCCGATATGGACGCTATCCGACGCATAACCGAACAGTTCTTCCCCGTGGGCGTGAGAACTGTCCGGGGCGAGACTATCGCCCGAATGTTGGACTTTGCGGTGTTCGGGGAGTACCGGACATCCTTTTGAAGGAGCTCTGGCTCACCGGTCCTGGAGCTCCCGAGGGGCCAGGCGCAGCGCGCCTTTGTCCCGTGAGCGCCCCTGGGTCAGTGGTAACACCCGTAGTATCTCGTCACGGTACCGTGGATCGGAACGCAGCACTGACCCCGAGAGCATCGTAAAGGTGTAGATGCGCCGACCCATCCGCTGCGCGTAGTCGATGGAGCGAATATTGATGATCAGGCAGCGCCCGATGCGGATGAAGCCGTCCTCGGCCAGCACGGTCGCCAGGCGCTTGATGGAATCCCGACTGATATATTCGGCACCGCGGCAGCGAAATTTGACGTAGTTGCCTTGCGACTCGATCCAATCGACTTTCTCAGCCTTGAGCACGTAGAGACGATGTTCCCGCTCACCTACCACCACCCCGAGCGAGGCTTCCGCCGCCTGGGGTGCCTGTTCGGCGTTGCGGGTGTCGAGGGAGGCTTGCACGTCAGCTTGCATAACGGGTGATCGATAGTCTTGCCGGGCATGACTCGTTGAATCGGCTCCGCTTGTGTCATCGCTCGGTGGGCTGCTTACTTCTGCCCCTCCGCTGCAGTTGGATAGCCTTGCCCACCGAAGTAGCACTCGACGGCCTGCACCTGATTACCTTTGAACCGCAGATACTCCACGTTTCGGAACGTCTTATCGTTCGTGGTGTGACAGAGGTACATCACAAACGCCTCGTTGCCCGTTGCAACCACGTGTTCCAGGTCAAACCGCCCGATATGAGCAATCTGTGTGTCCCAGCATCCTTTTTTGAAAGCGCTCTTACTGATGCGGGCGTCGATTGGGCTGCTGAAGGTGAAGTCGTCCGTCAGTAAGAGGTTGAATGCGGGCCAGTCCTTTATCTCCCAGCCCTTATAGTATTTCCGGACAAGCGCGTCGTTTTTCGGGCTCAGCCCAGCCTCTGCGCCCGCACTGGCAATCTCCGGAATGGTTACTGCAGCAGCCAGTGCGCAGGCACCCGCCTCGAGCAGTATCCGGCGCGACATTGCTGTCGTTCTCATGACTGATTTCTCCTTTTTATAGCCCGGCGTTGGAGTTGATGGTGTCAATGTCCCGTCCGACGGACAGTGGCGCGATCGTCGTGGTGCTCCTGAGCCTCGCCAGGCAGGTTCGCGTCCGTGAAGCAGTCGGTGTAGCTGACCCGTGCAAAGCCTGCGCCCCGGTAAGACGTCGATTCCGGTGGGTAGCGGCCTTAAACAACAATTCGATATAGCGGCGCAGATGGTCGACGCTGGCCGCAGCGACCTCGGGTCCGCCTTTGGCTTTTGCGAGGATGAAAGCACCCTGGAGAACCGCCTGGGTGTGGAGCGCCACACTCCGCGCCGACCATTTTGCACGAACGCCGTAAAGCTTCATCGCCTCGGCGATGTCGGCCTCCACCATGGCCGCGTGGCCGCTGATGGACGCGTCGCACGCCTCGCGTATCTCGGCGTGGGTTCCATATACCTCTTGCACCATGGTGCCGACGAGACAGCTGAACTCGGCAACATCCCCTGTGATGAGCGCCTTGCGGAAGTCGAGATAGCCGAGGACTCGATCTAACGGGTCGCGGTGCTGGCGGTAGGGCGCTGTCTGAAAGAGGGCCGTTGAGACCTCCGACCAGCGATGAGCCGCGGCCACCGCGAGCGCGTCTTTGCTCTGGAAGTGATGGAAGAACGCGCCCTTGGTCACTCCCGCCTTCGCGCACAGCTCGTCGACCGCAGTGGCCGAGTAGCCTTTCTCGCGGATGAGCACGAACGCTGCGTCCAACAGCTTCTCGCGGGCCCCACGTTTGGAGCGCTTCGGCTGATTCCTCTCTCTCACCCCAATAACATACCGACTGGTCGGTATGACGTCAATAGGCCCGTCGGGGGTGCAGGCCAGAGGAGGGGGCTGCGAACAGATGCTTACTGCGCATCGATGCGAAACAGTACCTGTAGCGGATAACCCGCGGCACCTTCGACTTCAGTCGACCATCGATCGCGTCTCCGTGCTCTTCCGTACAGACGTGGCAGGCCACTCTCCGGTAAACCGTCGGGAGATTGCCAACGATTCACTACAGCATGTCGGCCATTTTGCTGACATGGGTTATCAGGAGCACGGTATGGACGTGAACAAAGACCAAATTAAGGGCCGGACCAAGGAAGTGGAAGGCAAGATCAATGAGGTCGTCGGAAAGGTCGTGGGCGATAAGAAACTGGAAGTAAAGGGCAAGGTTCAGCAAATCGGCGGCGAAGCCCAAGCAAAGTTGGGAGACGTCAGGCAAGACCTGAAAGACTCCTTTAAGAAGGGCGCGTGATTACTTAAACCGAGCGGCTTTAGCGCAGCCGGCTCCCTTCAGCGCGTCCCGTTCAAGGTTTCCTTCGCACCGGCGAGCAACCTGGTCACAAGAACTTCAGGTTGCTGGAGCGCCGCGCCGCGGTCTGGTTGAAGGTTGGCCGTTTGGCTGAGCGCCGGTCCCACGGTGAGTCGGTCCCGTGCACGGCTTAACAGCAGCTCTGAAACCGCCCTGCGGGCTTCGGATTTGGTGGTCCCGTTCGGGAATTCGAACACCTCCGTCGCATCGAAGGCGTTTCTTATCCGCACAGGCGCACCCTGCGGCTCGGCAGGTCCGGCCGGAGCCACGGCGGCGAGACGCACGGCGCCGATGACCGCCGGTGCCCGCGCTGTCGCCGGCGGGTGCCGAACCGACGCCGGCCACAGGAACGCCACCGCGATACCCAGAACTGCCGCAGCCGAGGTCACGTTACAAATGAAGTCGATTCGCGCCGTGCGCCTGTACGGAAAGTTCTCGTACTCAGGCACGGGACGCGCCGTTGCCTGGTCCGCTTCGGTCGCCCGGGAAAGCGCTAGCTCCTGCTCGACCGGCATCTCCAGTTCAATCGTGTCGTCGCGTGAATCGTGAGCCGATCCTGCGGTCGTCGATCCGTCAGATTCCTGGATCATCGTGACTCTCTTGTCCATCCGTGAGCGACCACACTCGTAACGCATCCTGCGATACGTGCTGTACCGTGATGGTACCCCAGTTCTCGTCGTAGATTTCTATGTCGTTGGCGGTTGCGCGTCGCGCTGGCGCGACGTTTTGACCGACGACTCGGCAATCATAGGTTGCCAGGAAGCGCGCGCTGTACGGTAACGCACATGAGTCACGCGGGCCGTGTTTACCATAACGCGAGCCATGCTCGCGCAGCTCCCGAGTGCGGTGTCTGAGAGTTCCGGTTCTGCCATCCCCACGGAGAGTCGTTCCCCGCCCTACTGAATGTGCAAAGGACGTACTTCCTCGGATGGATGTATGTGCGGCTGCCGGCTACTAGAGTGCGCTGCCGGAAATGACTCGAGGACGCTGGTAATTTATGGAGTTCCTGCTGTTTGATATCGGTGCCACGTTTGTTCTGCTGCTCGGTTACTTCGTGACCGTCGTATGGCATGACGTTGCGCGTTCCGAATAGTGTCGGATCGGGTGCTGGCGCTGTGGCATAAAAGGCCCGTGAGCGGATTGTCGAGGTCAGGTGCGAACCTGACCCATTAGGCAGCCAGTCAGCGCCTTTGCACTGCGGGTCCGTGCGTCCTGCGCACGAGCGCCCGAGACTCCGGCACACCCAGCTTCGGCGCACCGATCAGCCGGAACGGCTGAAGCTCCCGGACGTGCTCGGCTGACCAGTCTTCCGCGTAGTCCCGCATGCCGAAAACGGTGCAGGGACGGCGGCCTTCGTACAGGCACGGATCGCCCGCTTCGGGGATCTCCTCCCCGAGGTCTCGCGCACGCGCATCCATTGCCAGCCGTGAATCGGTACTCGGCCAGTTACCCAGTGAGGGTGCCTTAGCACCGTTGGCGCACCGGCACCATACGGCCCTAGGTGCGGTAGCGCTCCGACGACGCCGATCTTTCGGGTGTTTAATGTAGCCCTGTGAGTTTACGGAGAATCACATGTATATCGGTGGCGGCATTCTCGGAACCTTTCTGATCGTGGTCCTCATTCTTTGGTTGCTGGGCGTGGTGTGATCGCGTCGGCGTCACCAGACAATCCACAGAGTGAACGTGAGCTGCGCTGCGAGCGAGCAGAAGCGCGACCCGTTGGAGTAGCTGTCGGTCTGTGCGCTGTGAATCCCACCGCCGTTTCAACCTCCACCAACACGGCTGACTCCGCACGGGCTGTGGAGCGACTCGACCCTGGCGTCGACGCGTCGCTTGTTACTTTGCCCCCAGCGCGGATGCAGGTTAATGCACGGGGCTTGGCGCTGGGGATTCTGGCGGGACTTGCGACGGTGTTCGCCTTGTCGTGGGCGCAGAGCTTTGTGATACCCCTGTTGCTCGGCGTCGTGACTGCGTACACGCTGAATCCGCTCGTTAACTCACTTGAAGCGATCAAGGTGCCGCGCATTGGCGGCACCGTCATCGTGATGGCAAGCATTATCGGGGCGCTCACTTTCGGCACCTATTCGCTGCGCGGGCAAGTGCAAGCCATCGTCGCACAGTTACCCGAAGCGGCCGGGACATTTGCGACCGGAGTTGCGCGACTGCGAATCAGCGCGATCGGCAATTTACAGACGATGCAAAGCGCAGCGGCCGCGGTGGAGCGGGCGACAACTCAAGAGCCCGCCGGCCCGGTGGTTCGGGGTCAGCGCGCTACGCACGTTATCGTGGACCAGCCGGCGTTCAAGCTCGATAGCTTTCTGTGGAAGAACTCAATGGGCGCCCTCGGGGTGATGGGCCAGGCGGCGATGATCGCTTTCCTGGTTTTCTTTCTGCTGCTTGGGGGCGATACATTCAAACGCAAGTTGGTGCGCCTGGTTGGGTCGTCGCTGTCGAAGAGGAAGATTGCCGTACGCATTCTCGACGACATCAACGCGTCCATTCAGAAATACATGCTGATGCTGCTGACGACAAACCTGGTGGTCGCGTTGCTCAGCTGGATCGTGTTTCGCTGGATTGGCCTCGAGAACGCGGGAGCTTGGGGAGCGGCGGCAGGACTGCTGCATGTCGTTCCCTACCTGGGGCCGGCTGTAACGGCCGTCGCAACGGGTATGGTCGCTTTCATGCAGTTCCAATCCTTACCGGTGGCGCTCCTGGTTGCCGGCTCTTCGCTGGCGATCGCCACGGTCATCGGCATCTTGGTGACCACCTGGATGACCGGAAGAATCGTCCACATGAATTCAGCAGCCGTGTTCATATCGTTATTGTTCTGGGGTTGGCTGTGGGGCGTGTGGGGGCTTTTGCTTAGCGTGCCCATCATTGTCATATCTAAGGTCGTGTCTCAGCATGTGGAGCAGCTGCACGCCATGGCGGAATTGCTGGGGGACTGAATCGTCCACCGGCGAGTCGCGGACGCGGGGGCCCGGGGGTCCCACTCAGGTCATTGCTTAGGCACAGGCTTTTTCGCCATTGCGCCGTCGGCGCCCTTTGACCGTGCCTTGCCGAGCCGCTCGGCTTCCGCCAGCTCAGACTCCTCAGCGGGCCGCACCTTTGCGCCCGCGAGAACTTTCTCCTTGCCGCGCGCCGAGTCGACAAACCGGGTCTCGGCGTCATTGAATCGCTTTGCAGACTCTGGATCTCCTTCGCCGTGATTGGGTTTCGGATTTGTAGTCATGGTGGATACCTCGGTGTGACTGTTACCCTCTCAATATTCACAGGCCGCCGCTTGATGCTCGTATGGCTCGGCGACCCCTGTCGCTGGCAGAGTTTCATGAGCCGTCAGAGGCTCGCGAGAATCAGCGCGGAAGTGTCTACGCTCTTGACGCCCGCGACCTTCCCGGCGACATCCTTGACGTGGTCGATGGCGTCTTGGCTTGCCAGGCTGCCGGTAAGCGCGACGACGCCCTGAGTCGTGGTCACTCCGATGTTGACGTCCTTGCTGAGGCCGTCGCCAGCGATCTCGGATTTCACGTCGATGGTGATTTGGCTGTCTGAAGCGGCGAACGCCGTGCTCGCTCCCACGTTCTGCTCATCGGCAGGCGAGCCGCTGATGGGTTGCGGCGTCGTCCGCTCATCGGCGCTCTTCGCGCTGTCGGCGCTGTCGGCGACAGTCGGGGTTGCGGGTTTTCCGCTCGTGTCGGCCGCAGATCCAGTGCGCGTGACGGTGTCGTTGGTGGCAATAGCGCTGGTGCTCGCCTCGGCCAGATGGCGGTTATGAGCGGGCTTGGGCTCGACGGCAGGCGGATTAGCGCTGTCCGCGCTGTTGCTCGCGACGCTATCACTCGCTGCGACCGGGGCAGGGGCGTCTGGGATCTGAGCGACTGCGGGTGGGGGGGTGGGAATCTCGGGAGTCTCAGCAATCGGGGTAGGTGGGTGGGGGGTCTGAGCAGCCGAGGTAACGGAGTGGGAGCGCAGCGCGAATATCACGACCCCGATGGCGACGACAACGGCCATGCCGCTGGCAACGATGATCTTGCGAGATGTTTGGGCGTTCATGTTGAGACACTCAGTTGGTTTAGCGAACGGGGGTGGGGCCTGCAGTCGACAGCGGCGATCGGCTGAATCCTGTCAGCTGGCGCACGCCGTCCGAAGTGCGTCGACGGAGCAAAACCGTCACATCGGAGGATCGAAGTTACGCGTCGAAGAACTCGCTCGTCGGTTCCCTAGCGCACTTAGTCTCACCGGCCAGTCGACATCGGGAACTGACCCCGGGACTTGACCCGCTTCAGGACTGAGCCACCCGACCTGACGCCCCGATTAGTTCCGCTCCGGGGTTTAGGCGGCGAGGAGATTGGTGGCTGCAGGCTTACTACCCGCTGTCTCCGCAGGATTTAGTCGAGCCCGTCGTGAACGACCTACGAGGCCGCGATTAAAGTCTCGCGACGACGCCGGCGGCGAAGCCACAACGCGGCAAGACCGGAACCAAAAAGCGCAATTGAAGCGGGTTCCGGGACACCCGTTCCGATCTGAGTCGTGGAGGCATAGAGCGGAATCTGCTCGAATGTGAAGGCCGGGGAACGGCTTGTGGGTGCTCCGTCGTCCACTGTAATGGTGTCGAAGGCCCATCCGGGGGCCGTGTTGAAGAGCACGTAGAAGGAATTGTCTGGTGTGATACCGCCGTTGCTCAATGGCAGGTCGGGCCCGGTCACCGTAAGCGTGTAGGTCAGTGTTGGATCGGAAAGTTTCTCGACCGTGATTTCCATCCGGTTGAAATCATCCACCGACCCCCAGAGAAAACCAAAGGCCGCGTAGGGCTTGGTACTCGGGCTGAAGTCATAAGTGATATAGGCGGTCCCGGTTCCCGGAGCGAGATAATCACCGGCGAACTGAGTCGTCGTATTGATATACGGTGCAACGTAGCCATTTGTTCCCTGAACAAGCCCGTCCCCGGGGCTCGCGTGGCTCACATCAATCGACAGCCCTGGGATCGGCGTTAGCAGGATCGAGCCGTTATAGGGCGTCGTGTAGCCAGTAGGGGGCGTCAAGGTGATGGGGGTGACCGACGGCGGGGTCGCAACGCCAGTGACAATGCCCGAAACGTAGGTACCGACTAACTAGGCGTGGGACGGATTCACGCAGGCGAGAGAGATTGCGAGGATCGCCACCGCCTTCCCCGCAAGCGTCATCTGCGGGCGGTGATCGGTTCCAGTCCTGACCCAGCCGGTGGCAGCCACGACGGCGCGCCGAATATCTTGGATCACCATACAGCTCCCCTGGAGTAGGTTCCGTCTCCACATTATGCGCCTTAGTCCAAAATCAGGGCTACTGGGTTACCCGTCATGAAGTCCCCAATCCGAGCCGTTCTCCTGATCGCTCTGCCGCTGCTTCTCATGGGCTGCGCCCCGTCACCCGCAGCGCGCGCAGCTCGAGCGCAACGGCATGCCGAGCAAGCGGCGACTGTGCTGGCGAACAGCAGCGACGCCGACTCCCTGGCCGCTGCGGGCCTCCTGAGCCTGCAAAGTGCCCGTGACCGGTCCATGCCACTGCTGACTGACGCTACGCGGGCGGCACCCGAGCGCCCAGACCTGGTGTGGCTACAAATCGAGGTGTGTCAGAAGGTGTCCTCATGCGATCCGGAACCCATGGAGCGCCGCCTGCGCGTCTTGGATCCGTCGAACGGTGCCGGTTGGATGGGCGCACTGGCACGCGCGAATGCATCACAGGACTTCGTTGCGGTGGACGCTGCGCTGGCAGCGCTAAGCCATTCAGAGCGAGTTGATATCTATTGGACAACGCTCATCGCTCATCTGAGCCGCGCTGCCGCTCACACCGGTAAGATGTCGCTCGCGGAGGCGCAGATCTCCGTCATAGGCTACCTCGCGGCCCAGGGCATCCCTGCATATGGCGCGGCATCCAACGCCTGTAAGGGAGAGCGCCTGCAGCGTCCCGACATCGTCGCGGCGTGTCGAGGCGTTGCGAGGAGTTTTGAGCACGGCGATACGTACATCACTGAAATGATCGGGGCTGCAATCGCCACGCGGGTGTGGCCTGAAGATTCGCCGGAGTGGAAGGCGGCAGTCGAAGCTCGGCGCGTTTACCAATATAGAACCAGGCTGTGGGAAGCCTTGAACCGGAACGGGTTGTACGGGCGGCAGGCGGCGGAAAGGTATCTGGCGTGGTGCGATCACAACCGCCGCGAACAGGATGTCTTTTTGGCCCAGCTGGTTGAAGCCGGCAAGAATTCCAATCCCCCGCCGGAATGAAGTCGCGCGTCCGCAGTCGCAGCAGCCCTGCCGAGCATGGGGGCATCGCTGCGCGCGCTGGCTGCCGGCGTCAATCGACCTGGCACGGCGGACCCCGCTATGATGCCGGCCCTTTTTGAGGAATGCGGGGGTCTTGCGTCATGCTGTACAGGTCTTGGTACGTCCGGATCGCGCCGGCGCTGTTGTCAGCTGCACTCCTGGCGTCGCCGGTGCTCGCGGCGCCGAGCGACGCACAGCGCATCGAGCGGATTCTCGAGCAGACACCGCTCATCGACGGTCACAACGATCTGCCGTGGGAGATCCGCGCCCGCTTCGGCAGCGACCTGACGAAGATCGACCTCAGTCACTCGACGCTGGCGCTGCCGGCACCGGCGGACAGCCCGCCCCTGATGACGGACATTCCACGCCTGCGTGCCGGACACGTCGGCGCGCAATTCTGGTCGGTGTGGATTCCGGTGGACACGCAGGGGCCGGCGGCGGTGCAGATGACCATCGAGCAGATCGACCTCGTGAAACAGATGTGCGCGCGCTACCCGCACGATCTCGCCATGGCGTACACGGCGGCGGATATCGTGCGGCTACACAAGGCCGGCAAGATCGCCTCGCTGATCGGCGTCGAGGGGGGACACCAGATCAACAACTCCCTCGCCGTGCTGCGTGCCTACTACGACCTCGGTGTGCGCTACATGACGTTGACACACGCGATCAACACCGCGTGGGCGGATTCGGCGACCGACAACCCCGTGCATCACGGGCTCACGCCCTTCGGCACGGAGGTGGTGCGCGAGATGAACCGCCTCGGCATGCTGGTCGATCTCGCGCACGTGTCGTCCGATACCATGCGCGCGGCCCTCGCGGTGAGCGAGGCGCCAGTGATCTTCTCGCATTCTTCCGCTCGCGCGCTGGTCGACACGCCGCGCGACGTGCCCGACGACGTGCTGCGGCTGCTCGCCGCCAACGGCGGCATCGTCATGGTCAACTTCTACCCGGGCTACGTGTCCGAGGCGCGCCGCCGCTGGGAGGCCGACCGCTCCGCAGAGCAGGCGCGCTACGACAGCCCGCCCTTCGGCGGGCTCTACATCGGCCAGCCCGAGCGCGCCAAGACGGCGCTCGCGGAATGGGAGCGCGCGCACCCCAAGCCCGTGGTGACGATCAGCGACGTGGCGGATCACTTCGAGCGCGTGCGCGCCGTCGCGGGCATCGATTACGTCGGCGTGGGTTCGGACTTCGACGGCATCCCCGAAGCGCCCGTCGGGCTCGATGGCGTCGACAAGTACCCGGCGCTTCTTGAGGAGCTCGCGCGCCGCGGCTGGAGCGATGCGGACCTCGCCAAGCTCGCAGGCGGCAACCTGTTGCGGGTGCTCAGCAGGGCAGAAGAGGTGAGTGCACGGCTGCGCGCGACGCGCCTGCCGTCCACCGCGACGCTCGCGCAGCTCGACGGACCGGCGGCGGCGACGCACTGAGGCGCGGGCGTTTGCGGCCGGGCTCAGCCGCGTCGGCTCTTGCGTGGCGGCGCCGGGGTCTTGCGCGGGTGCTCGCCCCTGGGTTTGCCGGCGCTCGCGGCGATGAGCTGCGTCTCGGGTGCCGAGCACAAGGACAGTACGCGGCACGGGCCGTCGCTGGCGGCGATGTAGGCGTGTCCCATGCCGCTGTCGAAATACATCGAGTCGCCGGGCTTGAGGCGCACGGGCGCATACAGGCTCGTGTAGAGGTCCACCTCGCCCTCGAGCACGAAGGCGTACTCCTCGCCGGGATGGCGGATCAGCTCGCCGAACTCCTCGAGGCTGCGCGCGTGCAGCTCGGCGACGATCGGAATGATGCGTTTGTTGAGGAGCTCCCACGCCGGATAGAGGTGTGAGTAGTTCTTCGTCTCGATCGCCTTGCCTTCGCCCCCGCGCGTGATACTGCGGCGCCCGCTCGCGCCGCGCTCGCTGTCGCTCGCGGCCTCGCCGTTAAAGAGCGCGGAGATGTCGACCTGCAGCCCCGAGCTCAGGCGCGCCAGTTTGTCGTAGGTCAGGGACATCTTGTCGTTCTCGATCTTCGACAAGGTGGAGGTCGGCAGTCCGGTGCGCCGACTGACCTGGGCGAGGGTCCAGCCGTGTTTGCGGCGCAGCGCCTTGAGCACCGCACCGGGTCTTGCAACGCTGCTGGTCGTGAACGACTGCTCCGTCATTGCCTGCGCGCCTCCGCGCGTGTGTCCGGACTGCGTGGTCACCCCTGCAATCCTACCTTCGCCCGGCCCCGTCGAAAAAGAGAATTTGCCAATTCAGAAAAAATGTTGTCATATCAGAAAGGCATCTGTTATCCCGAAAGGGAGGGGGAGTACTGTGTACAGGTCGCCGCGTGTCTCATCGGTCACTTCTTTCATTCTGGCGTGCGCGGCTGTCGCCGCCGCACCGGGCGTGCACGCTCAGGAGTCGACCCAGAGTCAGGCCTCGGCGGGCACCCTGCAGGAGGTCGTCGTCACCGCGCAGAAGCGCGAAGAGAGGCTGCACGATGTGCCGATGGGGGTGACCGCGATCACCGCGGAGGACCTGCAGAAGCAGCAGCTCGTCAGCCTCGACGACCTCGCATCCAAGGTTCCAGGCTTGTCGCTGACGGACGTTCAACCCGGCATAACACGGCTGACCCTGCGCGGACAGGACGCGGGCGGCGTCGGCTCGACGGTGACAACCTACATCGACGATACGCCCTTCGGCTCGAGCAACGCGCTCGCCAACGGCTTTGGTTTCACGGGTGACTTCGACACCTGGGACCTGCAGCGCGTGGAGGTGCTGCGCGGACCCCAGGGAACCCTGTACGGCGCCGGCAGTGAGGGCGGCCTTCTCAAGTACGTGACCAATCCGCCCGACCCGACGAAGTTTTCCGCGGCAGTCGAGGGCGGCGGCGAGGATGTCGCGCACGGTGAGGGCGCGGGGTCCGGGAAGGGCATGATCAACCTGCCGATCGGTGAGATCGCCGCATTTCGCCTCAGCGGCTACTACGAGGGGTTACCCGGTTACGTCGATGATCCATCGCTCGACGAGAAGGACATCAATCATGGCTATCGCGACGGCGTGCGTGCAGCGCTGCTGGTCAACTTTACCGATAACCTTTCAATACGACTGAACGCCTTCGGGCAGGACCTGCACACCGACGGGACGCCTTATACCGATGTGGTCGGAGCAGGAAACCTAGAGCTCACACCGCCGGCCAATCAGCTCCAGCCGCAGAACGGCAACTTCAACCAGCAACGCTTCATCAACGAGCCGACCAACTTCGATTACCGTATCTACAGTGGCACGCTCAACTGGAATATCGGCTGGGGAACCTTCAGCTCGATCACGAGCTACGGGACGACAGAGGAGAGCGGGCTTTCTGATGTAACTTCGAGCCCGGCCGCGCCGGGGACCGGGCCAACGGGTACGTTCGGCGATGTCGCTACCAGCCTTCTGTCACTCGTCACCCCGCCGCCTCCCGGCGCGACCAGCGTCGCTGGCCTCGCCGAGACCGAAACGATCGACATCAAGAAGTGGACCCAGGAGTTTCGTCTTGCCTCCTCGGCCGGGCAGACTCTCGAGTGGCAGGTGGGTGCGTTCTATACCCACGAGTCCTCGACGCTCGCCCAGACGCTGCCGGTCTTCTATATCCCGAGCCTGGTGTACGCCCCGCTACCGGCGGCCCTGGGCGGTCCGTCGCTCGAGAACGCGACGCTCGACGCCCTGTATCGCGAGTGGGCCGGCTTTGCCCAGGTCACCTACCAGTTCAGCCCGCAGTGGGACCTCGCCCTGGGCGGGCGCTGGTCCGAGAACAAGCAGTCCTCCAACCAGTTGACCAACGGCGCGTTGCTCACGCTCGAGAGCCTGCCGCCGCAGGTGACCTTTGGCGACTCGACCAACACCGACTTCACCTACTCAATTGCGCCACGCTGGCACGTGAACAGCGACACCATGGTGTACGGACGCATCGCGACCGGCTATCGGCCGGGCGGCCCGAACGACCTGCCGCCGAACGCGCCAGCCAGCGTGCCGAGATCGTACCAGGCCGATCAGACGACGAACTACGAGCTCGGCGTACGCTCGGACCTGCTCGACAAGCGTCTGTCCGTCGATGTCACCGCGTTCCTGATCGACTGGAAGAAGATCCAGCTGCTCGAAGAGTTCATTGTGGCGGGGTCACCGCCGTTTGGCATCAATGCCAACGGCGGCACCGCCCGCAGCAAGGGCCTCGAGTGGACGCTGGCAGCGACGCCGCTGAGCGGCCTGACTTTTACGCTTACAGGTGCGTACGTCAACGCCTACCTGACCGCGCCGGCGCCCGATGCTGGCGGCAACGACGGCGATCCCTTGCCGTACGCGCCGAAATGGAGCACGTCGCTGGACGGGTCGTACACCTGGCGTGCGTTCGGCGACTACAGCGCTTTCACTGGGGCAACCTGGAGCTATATCGGCTCGCGCTTCAACGATTTCTCTGCACTTCCCGGTGCAACGGGCGCGTTCGAGCCGGAACCGCGCCCCGACCTGCCGAGCTACAACACGGTTGGCCTGCGCGCCGGGCTCGAGAACGCGCGCTGGACGTTCGAGCTGTACTGCAAGAACGTCGGCGATACCCGCGGCATCGCGTACTACATCAACTCGGGTACCCCGAATTACGGGGGCGCGATCAGCTACGTTCAGCCGCGCACTCTCGGCGGGACGGTGACAGCCCGGTTCTGACGGCATCAGAGGCGGCTGCCCGCAGGGAATGGGCTGATGAGCTCAACGCGACTGGTTTGTCTGCTCGGCGCCGCCGTGCTTGCGCTGCATGGCGCTCACGCGGCGGCACATCGAGCGGCCTTCACCCTCGAGGAGGTGATGCAGGCGCCCTTTCCCTCATCGCTCACGGCGGCGCCATCGATCACGATGAACTGGTCCTGCCGAATGAGATTCACAACCTGGCTCGCTATGCGTCGTGGATGGAGTTCTTCCACGCCGCCGACGGCTACTTCGAGCAGCACCTTGAGAGACGTGCCATGGTGAAGCCGCAATGAATGCAGCGCGTGCCGCCGACGGTTACGCTCCCTGGAGCGCCCTGGTACTGCCGTATCCGTATCTGCTGTTCCTCGGTGACACGACTGAGCCGGCGTACGCCAAGACCGCCTTCGGGCTGCGCGACTGGGTGCCCGAGCTGTGCATCGGCGAGTGGGCCTGTGAGGGAGCGACGGTCACCACGGGCCTGCCGCGATTGGCGCCGAGCGCGGCCCACGCCAAGGGAGCCCGTGGACTGGTCATCGGCGTCGCCAACACGGGCGGGGTGCTCGGAGCGAGCTGGGTGCCGCTGCTGGTCGAGGCGCTCGAGGCCGGGTTGGATCTCGTCAGCGGCTTGCACGCCAAGCTGCGCGACGTGCCGGAGCTCAAGGCCGCCGCGGCCCGCACCGGCCGCCGACTCGTCGACCTGCGTATACCGCCCGCCAACATTCCGGTGGCGTCCGGCCGCAAGCGCACCGGCAAGCGCCTGCTCACCGTCGGCACCGATTGCGCGCTGGGCAAGAAGTACTCAGCGCTGGCGCTGGCGCGCGCCTTCAGGGCGCGCGGTCGCGCGGTCGATTTCCGCGCGACCGGGCAGACCGGGATCCTGATCGCAGGCGGCGGCATGCCGATGGATGCGGTGGTGGCGGATTTCGAGGCGGGCGCGGCCGAGATGCTCAGCCCCGATGCCGCACAGGACCACTGGGACGTGATCGAGGGACAAGGCTCGCTGTTTCATCCCGCGTACGCGGGCGTCTCGCTCGGGCTGCTGCACGGCAGCCAGCCGGACGTGTTCATCGTGTGTCACGATCCGGCGCGCGAGCGCGTCCTCGGTTATCCCGACTATCCGCTGCCGGGAATTCCCGAGACGATCGAGCTCACCGTGCAGCTCGGGCGGCGCACCAATCCCGCGATCCGCTGCGCCGGTGTCTGCCTCAACACCTCGGCGCTTGCGCCCGAGGAGGCGCGTGTACTGCTCGCGCGTGAGAGCGCCAGGCTGCGGCTTTCGGTAGCGGACCCGATACGCGCGGGAGCGGAATTCGAGCGGCTCGTCGACTCATGTCTGGCTTAGGACGGAAGGATACGATCGTGAACACCTACCTCAAGTGCGCTGTTCTGCACGCGGCAGCCGCCGCTACCGTGCTCATCCTCGCGACCGGGGCGGCCGGGGCGCAGCCGGGCGCAACTGCCGCGCACGAGCTCAGCGCCGAGGACGCGAACGCCTGGCTCGAGGGCTACCTGCCTTATGCGCTCAAGACCGGTGACATCGCCGGCGCGGTGGTGGCCATCGTCAAGGACGGCGCCGTGCTCACCGAGCGCGGCTACGGCTTCTCCGACGTCGAGAAGCGCGCTGCGGTCGATCCGAAGCTCACGCTGTTTCGTCCCGGCTCGGTGTCGAAGCTCCTCACCTGGACTGCCGTCATGCAGCAGGTCGAGCAGGGCAAGATCGATCTGGACGCCGACATCAACCGCTACCTCGATTTCAAGGTTCCGGGGCTCGGCGGCCAGCCGATCACGATGCGCAACCTGATGCAGCACACGGCCGGCTTCGAGGAGCACGCCAAGGGCATCATCTCCGCCAGCAACGACCTGCCGACGTTCGAAGCGCTGCTCAAGCAGGCGGTGCCGAAGCGCGTGTTCGCTCCCGGCTCGACGCCGGCTTATTCCAACTATGGCTGCTCGCTCGCGGGCTACATCGTCGAGCGCGTTTCGGGTGAGCCGTTCGATGCCTACATCGAGCACCACATCCTCGAGCCGCTCGAGATGCACCACTCGACCTTCCGGCAGCCGCTGCCGGAGGCGCTCGCGCCGCTCATGTCGAAGGGCTACCGCACCGCTTCCGACGACCCGCAGCCGTTCGAGTTCGTGGGTCCGGCGCCTGCCGGGTCGCTCGCGGCCACGGCCGACGACATGGCGCACTTCATGATCGCCCATCTGCAGAACGGGGAGTATCACGGCCAGAGGATCCTCTCGGCCGCGACCGCCGAGACGATGCACAACAGTCCGCTCACCGTGCTACCGCCGCTCGACCGGATGGAGCTCGGCTTCTTCGAAACCAACATCAATGGGCGCGAGGTGATCGGGCATCTGGGCGATACCGACTGGTTCCATACGTCGCTGCATCTGTTCATGAAGGAAAACGTCGGCCTGTACATGTCCTTCAACAGCCTCGGCAAGGAGGGCGCGGCGGGGACGCTGCGCAACGTGCTGTTCCAGGACTTTGCCGACCGCTACTTCCCCGCCGCCGTGCCGCATCCGGTGACCGCGCAGGTCGGCGCGGACGTGCAAAAGGCGCACGCGGCGCTCATGAGCGGCGTATGGGTCAATTCGCGCGGCTCGCAGTCGAACTTTCTCGCGGCGCTCGGCCTCATCGGTCAGGAGAAGGTCGGGGTCAACCGCAAGGGTGAGCTGCAGTTGCCGTTCCCCGGGGCGAACGGCAAGCCGCGGCATTGGGTCGAGATCGCACCGTTTCTGTGGCAGGACGTCGAGGGGCACGACCGCGCCGCCGCGCGGGTGCTCAACGGCACACCGGTGCTGTTCAGCTTCGATGAGCTCTCGCCCTTCATGGTGTTCTCGCGCGCCCCCTGGTACGCCAGCAGCACCTGGCAGATGCCGCTGCTTGCGGCGAGCTTCGCGGCGCTGCTGCTGACGGCGCTGCTGTGGCCGGTCGCTGCCGTCGTGCGCCGGCGCTACCGGGCGCCGCTCACGCTCGATCCAGGTTCGCTGCGTGCCTATCTGTGGAGCCGGATCGCGGCCATCGCGATCGTCGCGGCAATCCTGCTGTGGGGACTGCTGTTCGCGCTGATCCTCAAGGATACCGGCACGCTCGGCGGGCAGCTGGATCCCTGGCTGTGGTTCACGCAGCTGTTCGGCGCGCTCGCCTTCCTCGGCGGGCTCGCGGTCATGGTGTGGAACCTCGTCGTGGTCCTACGGGGCAGCCGGCGCTGGCCCGCGCGGGTGTGGAGTGTCGTGCTCGTGGTCGCGGCGCTCTCCGTCGTGTGGATCGGGCTCGTCTTCAAGCTGATCCACTTCGGCACGGACTACTGAATGTCCGCACTGCGACTCACGGTGTCCGTGGAGAAGCTCGAGTTCGCGGCGCCGTTCCGTATCACCGGCTTCGTGTTCGAGCATCAGGACGCCGTCGTCGTCACGCTGGACGACGGCAGACACCGCGGCCGCGGCGAGGCCTCGGGTGTGTTTTATCTCGATGACCGGGTCGATCGCATGGCGGCGGCGATCGCGGCTGAGCGCAGTGTGATCGAGCGGGGCATCGACCTCAGCGCTCTCCAGCGACTGTTCCCGCCGGGCGGCGCGCGCAATGCGCTCGACTGCGCGCTGTGGGAGCTGGAAGCCCTGCGTGCCGGCCGGCCGGTGTGGGCCCTCGCAGGGGTGCCGGCACCTAAGCCCCTGCTGACTACCTTCACACTCGGCGCGGAGCCGCCCGAGGTCATGGCGGCAGGCGCCCG